>Ga0209390_10000090_pt1 | contig 147586 bp, 115 predicted proteins | sample BON01_FD_187212 | JGI IMG/M metagenome (GOLD analysis project Ga0209390, IMG submission 187212) | Freshwater microbial communities from Lake Bonney liftoff mats and glacier meltwater in Antarctica - BON-01 (SPAdes) (version 2) | ecosystem: Environmental > Aquatic > Freshwater > Ice > Glacier...
TATTTTATGTATCCTTTTTTGCATCGACCAAAAAAGAACGAAAGAAATTCACTGAATAACATCGAAGACAAATAAGACGTTGCGAGATTGCCACGTCGTTACACTCCTCGCAATGACAAAACAATGTATTATAACGAGACTTACTAAAGAAAGGCGTGGTTATCTCATTGAAAAAACAAACTTCTTTATAGAGAGAGATTGCCACAGCCCGCCCTTTCATTTCTTTGATTGTCCAAAGAAACGAAACAAAGAAAGGACACTTTTGCGAGGTGTTATTAAAAACAACGCTTTTTAAATTACAATCATTTGTCATTCCTGCAAAGGCAGGAATCCACAATAACAAAGCAATACGTTGGTTAATTTTAATATTTGCAGATATATTTTATGTATCCTTTTTTGCATCGACCAAAAAAGAACGAAAGAAATTCACTGAATAACATCGAAGACAAATAAGACGTTGCGAGATTGCCACGTCGTTACACTCCTCGCAATGACAAAACAATGTGTAATAACGAGACTTACTAAAGAAAGGCGTGGTTATCTCATTGAAAAAACAAACTTCTTTATAGAGAGAGAGATTGCCACAGCCCGCCCCGCCAAAGGTCGGGTAGGCAAGGGGTCAATTCTTCTTATTAAAAGGTTACTGGAATTTAAAATTGATATTGCTGACACAAATAATAACGCTAGCCTAGACGATGACTTTAACTTTTAGTCTTAGTTTGAGTCAAAGTTAGCGTCAGAGTTACACTAACTGCAAGACTCAAAAAGTCAAAATTTTTATTTTTCAGCAAGCCGTCTAAAAACCTCTAAATATTGATCTGTAATGTAATCCCAATTGTATTTATCAGTGATGCCCAAGTGTGAATTCTGACGTAAATTTTTAATTTTCTTAGGATACTGATCTGCAGAATTTATTTGTTGCCGTACAGCTTCCTGATTTTTCTCAAAATAAATCCCGTATAAACCGTTGGCTAACATTTCTTTGTTAAAAACGGTATTTAAAGCCAAAATAGCACAGCCATACCCCATGGCTTTAATCATAGTTGGATTCGTTCCTCCAAACTCATGACCGTGTACATACACATAACAATGATGGTACAAAGCCGCTAAAACTTCAGGGTCATACACATAACCCGTAAAAATAAGTCTCTCGTCTTTTAGCGCTTTTAACGTATCGGCATAAGCATCTTTGTAAAAGACATCGCCCACAACAACCATTTTTTTTGTTGAATTTGAGGCTAAAAAACCTTTCACAATAACATCGGCATTGTTATCGGGAATCATACGTCCAACAACTAAATAATATTCTTCTGGCGTAATAGGCCATTGTTGAATCAAAGAGGGATCTTCTGATTTTTTTACTGTGGCGCCATAAGCAATCACTACCGACTCTTTTTTAAATGTGTTTAGGTATACCTTACGCATCTCATCAGAATCATTTATAATTTGATCGTATAAAATTGTTGACAACCGAGCTGCTGTTTTAAAATATATGGCGCCTAAACCTTTCCATTTAGGACGTAACCATTCTAAACCATCCACGTTTATAGCCGTCCGTTTTCTAAATATTTTTGATATTAAACCAAAAGGACCATTGGCTGCATTTACAGCAAAAATAACATCTACATCAGATACTACTGCATGGGACATAGATAAAAAAGAATGTATTAATTGACTTAGCGATTTTGTTTCGATAGTAGGCACATATACCAACTTTATGCCGTTTACAAGAGCTGGTTTTTCTTTAAATAAATTGCGATGGCAATAAACAGTTACTTCGCAACCCTTCCTCACCAAACGCTCACTCAATTCTTTAATTAAGGTTTCATAACCACTATAAACATACGGATAACCTCTAGAGCCTATAATGGCAATTTTTAAAGGATTTGTATTACTTTTTAATTGAATCATTTTGATGTCAGGGTATTTTCGAATATGTCTAAAATATTTTTCTTGAATTGTGTAGGTGAAAAATGTTTATTGGTATATTCAATTGCTTTTTCAATATGTAATGTCTTCATTTTTTCATCCTTAAAATAATCATTTATCAAATTGGCTACTTTTTTAGCATTATTGTATGGCACCAATAAACCACAATTACCATTGTCTAAAATTTCTACAGCACCTCCTAATTCGGTAGCCACTACAGGTACTTTCGACTTAATCGCTTCAAACAGTACTGTAGGCAAGGGATCTGGTGCTATTGAGAGATGAAAAAACAAATCGGATTTAGCCAAAATAGCTTCAATATCTGTTCTGTATCCTAAAAAATGTATTTTTTGATGTAAATCATTTTCACTAGCTAATGTTTTCAATTCTTCTTCGTAAGGTTCATAGCCTGGAAAAGTATCTCCAACAATCAAAAATTGATACTGTTTATTTAGTTTCAATAACTCTTTGGCCACTTCTATAAAGTATTTGTGCCCTTTATAGGGAATCAATCTCCCTATTGATGTAACGGTTATATTTTGTTCAATTGTCCTTTTTGTATTGTAAGTGGCTTTTATAACCGGAAAAATAATACCGTTGTAAACTTTAAGAAGTTGGTGTTTTTTTAGATAAGGTTGCCAGTGTTTTGCAACACTATTAGAAACCACAATAACTTTTTTTGAAAAATACCGTACAAACAAACCACTAAATATTTCGTAAGGTTTATTCCCTTTAGGAATTTCATGAATATGATACACACAAGCAATCTTACTTTTTTTAGCAGCCAAGGCACCAGAAATAATGACAGATGTACTTGTATATAATAAATCTATTTTGTGTATATCTATATAATTTGCTATGTGATTTTTGGCCTTTTTAATTTTTATAAACCGGTTGTATAAGCCTTTTAAATTCATGTATTTTTTTCTGAAAACACCTAAATTAAATACGCTACAATAAGCGCCTTTATCTGTAATTAACTTATTCAAAACACCTTGATAGGGTAAAATAACATGCACTTCATAATGGGCTTCAACAAGAATATCTATAACTTGTAATAAAATTCTACTAGCGCCATACATATCGTTAGAACTGTGTAAAAGAAGTGCTTTTTTAGTAGGTTGTTTCAATTTAATTCTCAATGCTTTTTAAAATAAGTTGTTCATAATCTTCAATGAATTTTTCTCTAGAAAAGGTCTTTAACCTTTCTGAGCCTTTCTCAATCAAATAGGTTCTTTCAGGTTTTGAAACTATTAATTTAGTAAGGGTTTTAAATAATTCAATAGAATCTCCCGCTTTAAAATGTATGGCTGCCTCACCTGCAATTTCTACCATAGCTGCTGCATTAGAGGTTACAACTGGGGTTTTCATAGAAAAAGCTTCCAGAATCGGAATGCCAAACCCTTCTTCAATTGAGGGAAACACATATATCAAAGCCTTTTTATACAAGGAACTTATTGCTTCGTTTGTCAAATAATCTGTCATCAATACACTTTTTGATAAATCATTTTTAAAAATATATGTCTCCAATTCATTTAACACTTCTGTATTGCCATTAAGGATTTTTTGTCCTGCAAGTACTAATTTTAAATGTTTGTTGTTTTTATCTTCTTTTAACAATTTAAAAGCTTTGACAAGCGTGATTAAATCCTTTCGTTTGTCAAAAGAACCTACATGTAATAAATAATCATTGGCTTCTAAATTTAATGTTTTTAAGATTTCGTCATCTCTCTTTTTTGATTTTAAAAAACTTTGAAATATAACTGAAATTAAAGGAGTCTTTTTTAAAAACAAACTTTCTAATTTCCTTTTAGCATATTTACTTGTTGTTATTACTGATGCATTACCTCGCAATCCTAAATTTATAAGTTTAATATAATAATAACGCCATAATACGTTGTAATTTTTAGGATAATCCCAAAATAATGTATCGTGTATAACACACAACTTAAGTGTTTTTAATCGCCATAATGGTGCTACAAAATCAGGACAAATAAGCACATCTGGTTTGTGTTTTAATATTTTAAATGGCAATATGATTTGCTTCCATAAAAAATAATACACATGAAATCGCCATCTTAACAATCGGTTTCTCGGATTTAAAAATTTATGGTTTTGAGACCATTGATTAATATCGTGCGAAAAAAGATATTCAATATTTTTATTTTTTGAATTTTTGGCTCCTAAAACCAACTCATTAATATAGGTTCTTATCCCAGATAATGCGGCCTGATAATAAAAAACATCAATAAAAACTTTAATTTTTTGAGCCAAAATAGTCTCTTTATTTTAATTAAACGAATAGAGTAAAGATACTTATTGGATATTTCAATTTAAAATATTTTTTAAATAATAAGTTTCTATAAATCCAATTAAAAACCAAGAAAGAAAAGCCACAAAAAGATACAATTCTGCATTGGCCGTAAATAAAGGTATTAGTAAACCTATTTTAGTAGCCGCTGCCACATAAGAAATAGATTTTACATGTTGTTTATTTGAAAGCTTGAATACTTTTAAACTATCTTTTATACCTTTAACCAACATTGATATATATATTAAAAGGCCTAAAAATCCCATTTGAACGCCATAAATTAAAAACTGATTTTCGCCGCCAATTTTTAAAGTTTGATCAACACCATTGGCATTACCACTCATGGCTAAACCAATACCCATTGGATTTTGCATCATCGAATTTACGCCTTCTAACCACTCTAGAAGATGTCCTAAACTTGAAGTATTTTGAAAATTCAAAGTATCTAAAACAAAATAGTATGTTTCTTTAGAAGAAAAGAAAGAAATATAAATCACCACCATAATAACTAAAACCAAAACGATTCGAAATAACTGGTATTTTTTTTCTAAAAACAACGTAAAAAACACGATAATTCCACCTGCAATGATTGACCCTCTTGAATAAGAAAAAAAGAAAGACAATGCCACAAGCAGCAACAAACCTAAGTAAGCCAAACGATTACTGTTGTATTTTGAGTGAAATAAATAATAAAGCCCCACAGATAAAAACAACAATAATGAAGCTGCAAATTCTAAAGGATTCGCAAAAAAGGCTGCTAACCGGGGCAATCCGCCCTGCCTTTCAAAAGTCCAACTCAAGCCATAATTACCTATCGGAAAAATATCATTCATTACTAAATTAAATCTTCCGTAATCCAAAATACTTTGTAAGTGCGTTCCTACTATTTTTTCTGACAATGCCAATAAAAAAGACCCAATTGTTAAATAGATTAGGGTTTTTACAATAAAACCCCACCTTTGTTTATCAATATTAGTGTGACGACCTAAAAAATAAACGATGCCTATTAAAAATGTATTTTTTGCATAAATTATTTTTGATAAAATAGGGGCTTCTCCTAAAGGCATGAGCATATAAATAAGGGTCAGAGTCATAAACCCCAAAAATAATTTATCTAATAAAGTAAATTGCCATTCGCGTTCAATAAACGACTCTTTTCTGCCAAAAATAAAGACGAAAAAACCTGTAAAAAAGACAAAATCCTTGCTATATTTTAAGATGTTAACCAAAGGTATTATGTCGAATCCTTTAAAAATAATAAGTTGAAAGGTAGCGTAAAAAGGGAGCGTAAATAAGATATATAATAAAAGATAATAGGCATCCCCTTCAAAGATTTTTTTTAATACAAAACCTATAAATCCAATATATAAAATCAATAATATTGTTGCAACTACAATCAAACTATGTGTTTTATGTTTTAATTTTTATACCGTCAAATACACCGCACCAGACCATTTTAAATTTACCAAACCGGCCTCTTAAAATAAAATAAATAGAGTAGGAAGTTATTTTGAAAATTTGATATGTCCAAGATCCTATACTATTAAAAAAAGAAGTGTGTTTTTTAATTAAATAAATGTGATTGCGCACATTTAAATAATGAGCATAAGGGGATAAGTTTCCTTCATTAGAAGTATTATTCTTTTTTGTACTTCCAGATGTATGATGGTAAATAACACTTTTGGGGACCACGCCCAATTTATAACCTTGATTTGTCATTCTAATAGACCAATCCACATCTTCAAAATAGGCGAAAAAACGATTGTCTAGTAAACCAACTTCTTTAATAACTGCTATATTTACCAAAATACAACAGCCACTAATCCATTCTGTGAATGTCTCAATTTTAAGTGTTGGTTTATAAATCATTCCTTTCTTTCTAGTTTTTGACAAGCCAAAAAAGGTGTTAAACGAACCACCGGCATTCCAGATAGTATTTTTATTTGGAAAATTCAATATCAGCGGTTGTGTTGCCGCTAAATTTTTATCAGAATCCATGCGTGCTACAAGAGGTGATAAAAAATCTGGCTTTACTTCTGTGTCGTTATTCAGTAATAAAACGTAGTCAAAATTTTGTTTTAAAATAACGTTTAAAGCTTTATTATTGGCCCCTGTAAAACCTTCATTTTTTTTATTTTTTATATAATTAATCTCAGGGAATTCTAAAGCTATTTTATCACCGGAACCATCATGTGAGCCATTATCAACAAAAAAAATTGATTTATTTGTATAAGTACATTGCTCTAAACTTTTAAGACAATTAAAAGTCAATTGATAGGTATTCCAATTAATAAGGATGATGGCTATTTTAGGCGCTTTCATGGTTGTTTTTTATCAAGAGTACCGAATATACAATAAAGCTCACAATTTCTGTAAGAACAAGTGCTATAGAAAGTCCGTAACCGCCATAATAATAACTGCCTAAAGTTGCTAAAATCAACATAAGAATAGCTGTTATCCAAGTAGCTTTGGTGAGCAAATGTTTTTTTTCGGCCACTAAAATTTTAATCATATTATTAAAGTTCAACATACTTAAAAAAGGTATAAAAGCTAGAATTTTTAAAATATTCTCACTGTAAATAACATAAGAGCCCGCCAATAAAAACAGTATCCATTTAGACAAAATGAGTGCCATCAGCCCCATCCCAAACGTAATTGACAATCCAATTATAAAAATGCGATTGACATAACTGTTAAATTCGATCTTATCTTTTTCAAATAGAATAGTTGCTTTTTGCAAGATAGCTTGTGTAAAAAAAACAGGTACCATACGCATTAAAAGGGCTATTTTTTGAGCCAATGCAAACTTTCCTAAAACAGTATTATTGACAAAACTCGCTAAAATAATTAAGCCACCGTGAATTGAAACATGACCTGCTATAGAAGATATAAAAAATTGAAAGTTTTCAACAAATCTCTTTTTTATATTATGAATACTTACCCAAACCCACTTGATTTTTTCTTTTTTATAAATAATAATCCAGAAAACGATGTAAACCATAAGAGCCGTAACCCCAAATAAAAAGTTGACATAGGTCGCGTCCTTTGGCGTTTTTATAAATAACACAATTAGTAGTAAGTAAGCTCCTTTTGCAAAAATATTGGCTAAAGAAAACCACGCTATTTTATCATTCCCTTGAAAATAAAACATCGGAAACAAAGCTTCACTAAACAATACTATTAATGCATAATATAGAAAGGTTGCATAAGATTTAAAAAATCCAAAAAAATAAGTCAAGCAAAATAAAATTACCGCCATGCCAATGGCTATTATTATTCTGGTTGTTATAATTTCATTGATTAAAGTTTGCTTTTTTGCAGGGTCACCTCTAAACAAAGCGATGCGTTTGGGGCCATTTAGATGATAGCCATAACTCACTGTGATACTAAATAATAAAACAACTGAAAGGGCTAGATTAACAAGTCCATATTGTGCTTCACCTAATCTCTGAAATAAAATACGTGTTGCTAATAAAGCAATAACAATATTAATGCCTTGATTAATAATTAAATTGAAAAAATTCTTAATAAAAATGCCTTTAAACAATAGTATTTTATTTTAGTGATATTTTATGATTTAAATAATTACTGTTTTTAAATCTTGATTATTACTCTTCCAATGCTTGTCTGACAATACGTTGTAACGACAATGACAAGACCATTAACATGCCACCACCAAATATTCCTAAAATAAGTGTGTTTAACAATTTCCAACGGCTATTTTCTAATGGGAATGAGGGTTTATCAATAATTTGAATAAGAGGTGTCTTATTTCTATGGGCAACTTTTGCCAATTCTAATTGTTTTACAACTTCCAGATAAATAGCATTGTTGGCTTGCAGATTGACCATTGCTTTTTGATAAGGGACTTTCGCTGTTTTTACCAGAGGATTTGGATTTGGAATATTTTGGTCTATTTCGGCAAGCGCTAATAATGACATATCTAAAAGGCGTTTAACACTATCGGTTTGAACTTGTAATACTTTTAAATTGATAGCTGTTTTTTTAGTTTCGGTTTTGTAATAAAACCTGTTGACCTTATTAACCAAAACTTCATTAAAAATTTTAGCAAAAACCTCATCCTTATGTTTAAAACCAACATTTAAAATGGAGGTATTTCTATTGGGCTTTTCTACAATTAAAAAATCTTTTTTAATCAATTTTATAGCTTCTTTTACAACACTATCTTGTGCTCTACTATACAGTTTTTTATCTTTATAAAAATCTTTTAGATAGACCTTTTCCTTGGCCCATTTCTTTTCTAATTTTTGTGCTTTAGCGAAGTAATCAATCAATATTTGAGATTTTCCATTTATAGTAACTTTCTCTAATAAAGTTTGCCTTAACATATTGTTTGATCTATAAAGCTCTTGTATATTGTCAATTTGAAATAAATTACTAGCACTCATAAGGCTTGAGGTATTAATCCCAGACAAAGATGCCAAAGAAGATAAACCGCCTAAACTAGCTGAAGCATCATTTTCTAACACAAAAGACGTATTGGCATAATATACTGGTGATTTTAAATAATTGTAAGAAAGGGCTAATGCTAAAATTATTAAAGTGCCATATACTATTTTTTTGCGTTGATCCATTATAAACACCAACCACTCCTTAAAACCTTGAAACACGTTTTTCAAAGAAATTTTTTCTGCTTCTGGCATATTGTTTTCTGATTGCATTTTAAATTATTTATTTTAGCTATACCTTAAAATTTGATTTGACTATTTGATTTGACTAATGGCTAAAACCAACGTGGCTAAGCCTGAAGCAACACCTGCAATCTCTGCAATCCCTACCGAAGAATTTTTAGGTTTAGGGGGCACAATAATCTCAGAACCGGCTACTACTTTAGGATAAAAGTTAAAAAATAAAAACTTTTTTGTTGTACGTGTTTCTCCATTGGGATAAATTATATACGTTTTACTTTTTTTAGCGTGACCTTCAAAACCACCAGCATTGTTTATATAATATTTTAACGATTTGTTTTTTTGGTATCTCACCGTTGTTGGATGTAACAAATTCCCTCTTAAACGCACGGTTTCTAATTTTTTAGGAATATATAAAGTATCACCAGACTGAATGAGTAAATCTGAAATGGAACCTGGATGTTTTATAATCTCGGTTAAATCTACACCAATAGATTCAGTCATATTGAATCCCTCTTCTTTTGATAATAAATAGTTACTTTCTACTTCTTTATTAGAGTCGTTTAACTTAACACTTCCCAATTTTCCTATAGAATCATTCTTTTTAGAGATATCCAAATAAGTTGTGGCGTTAACGTATTTAAGCAACTTTTTATTCTTAGGATAAGTAATAACTAACTTATCTAAATCTCTTTTTATTCTTTTTAATAAACCCGAATCAAATTCAGACAAAGAATCTTTATCATTTGTTAAATTATCTTTAAGCGCTAATAAAGTTGTCACCTGCTTATCGACTTCTGTTTGTTTTTTATAGTATTCTGTTTTCCGTATCAAAGTTGCCCCTTTAACATAAGCGAACTCGTTTATACCACCTGCGCGTTTTAATAAATCTGATATTCTTTCGTTTTTTGATTTGATAGCATATTGACCCGGATAATTAATCTGTCCGTCAACATAAGCAAATTCCTTTTCATGAAAATTTGGATTAGTCCTTACAGTAATGTGATCAAAAGGATTTAATACGATATTATTTTTATTTTCTAAAATATCAAACTCTTTAGATAAATCAACTACAATTACTTGTGCTAATTTAGAATTATCACCATTATTACCTTTTAGTTTTCTAGCAATTTCAACTCTAGCCCCTGTCGCAGTTTTATTAAAACCTCTAGCCTTTAAAATTAAATCTTTTAATTTCATCCCTTTAGAATAAGGATAAGTTCCAGGCTGATTGATGGCTCCAGACACTTCTACATAATAATCTTCTTTAATTTCATTTTTTGATAAAATAGTGAGTACGTCTTCTTTTTGAAGCAAAATGTCTTGCTCTTTTCCTGACAAAACATCACTTAAATTAAAGCTTATAGAACTGGTTGACAAATCTTCATTTGTTCTAATAATATACGCTATTGTTGTTAAGGCATCTTGTTTTAATCCTGCTGTCTTGGCGAGTAAACCTTTTATTCCTAAACCTTTTGTTATAGCATAAACACCCGGTCTGTACACAGCACCATTTACAATCACACGGTTTTTATAGCGGTCTAATACTTTATCTACTTCATAAACATCCCCAGATTCTGGAGTGAATATTTCAAATTGATCTTTATTGATGTCTGCGACAATATATTCACCATCTACTACACGTGTTACTTTTATAGTTTTAGTATAGGCTTCTTCGGTAAAGCCACTTGCATAATTTAACAAGTCTTGTAAACTTTCATTTTTATGCAATTCAAAACGACCTTTTATTTTAACAGCGCCATTTAAAGTGACGCGGTTAGTATAGGGTTTTACCAAAATAAGATCATTGTTTTCTAAGGGTACATCCGCAGAAGCGTCACCCGCCGTTAAATATTTATAAATATCAACTTTACTTATGAGTTTATTGTTTCTATAAACTTTAATATCTCTTAAAGTCGCATTTTCTGTGATGCCGCCCGCAACATACAAGGCGTTATAAACGGTGTTAAAAGCACTTAAAGTATAAGAGCCTGGTACAGCCACTTCGCCAACAATATTTACTTTAATTGTCCGTGATTTTCCAACAGAAACGTTGACAAATGTATTTTTTTTATCCCCATTAATGCCTAAATATACTTTAGACAATCTATTTTCAATGCGTTTAGTCGCATTTTCAACTGTAAGACCAGATAGGTGAATTGGGCCAAAATTTTCTAAAATTATCGTTCCTTCTGGACTAATTTCTGGTTGATAATAAGCTTCCGATTGGCCATAAATATCAATAAATAATTTATCTCCGGGGCCTAAAATATAACCTAGAGGTGTCGGGATGTTTAAATTAGATTGAAATGTAAGTAAGCCATTTCCTTTAAAAACCTCAAAACCAAAAACATCACTTTTCTTTTTTATTAGATATTCTACCCCGTCTTTATAAGAGCTGTTTAATTGTGAACCTTGTAGCGTAGTATTGCTATCATTAGTATTTCGCAATCTTGATTCTTGATCTGGAACATTGCTGTTTTTTGATGCTCTTAATGTATTTACCGTATTAAAACGCTTATCAAGTGTCGCAATTTCTTCTGCAGAAAGTCCTTGTGCTTTGGCTGCTTTTAAAATATCATTATAATTATACCCTTTTGAAGCAGCCTGTTGAAATAACAGTTGTAATTGTGTGTTAGTCATATCGGTATAATTTACCGATGACAAATCAAAACCTTTTTGAGCTTGGATACTTAACAAGGAAAATAATGTGATTGTAATAATAACAATCGGTTGTTTAAATTTTAATAACATAGCTGATTAATTAATAAGCGAATATATGAAATTTATACTATTGCTAAAAGGATTTATATTGGAAATAATCAGCTGGGTTAGATCATGCTGAGCTACGTCTTATCATTTCGTTGGAATAATTAATAGAATATTTTCTTTCAATTAAGAACCAATTTTTAAATTTTTCAAGTAAAACTAAATTAAGTGTTTTAAACAATAACTTTTGATTAATATACTTTTCAAACTCAATTATAACTTTAATGAATACGTAATAAAATTTTATTGTATTTGGCTTTAATCGAGATGAGTTATTTTCGATCCATAGTTTTGACTGAAAAACAACTGTATTTTCTTCTGAAAATAATTTTCCTCCATTAAATACATTTATAACTAATTTCAACCACCGTAAATCCAAATCGTTTTTTGGATCATCAGTTAATTTTTCTAGAACAAAATTTTTTAATTCAAATAATTTTTGATTGTTTTTTTATAGTTCGGAGATTCATGACGTATTTGTTGAAGTTTTTTATTCCAAAATTTACTATGAACTTTAATTCCTTTAGAAGCCTCTAATCTTATAGATTTTGGAGCATATAAATAAATTTTGATAAAAACAGGAGAATCATTCTTTGTTCTAATTCTAAATCCTACTGTTGCCAATTTTAAAGGTTTTGGCTAATATATAGCAGTGCCATTAAATGGCCATTAATTAGCCATTAAAAAGTTTTTTAGGACAATTTCCAAAACATCAACTATTGTCCTCTCATGACCTCAGAAGATCCTTTGCAACAAATCATTATGGAAAAATACCCACTCCAATTCTCATGAAACTTACAGGGCACTCAAGGGAAAGTACGTTTTTGGAATATGTTGGTAAAAATGCAAATATGGATATATACGCTGATATATTGATGGATGTACTGTCAAAAAAACAATAATAAATAGTAGATTAGCGCTCGGACTGTAGTCTCTAATTCTCACTTAAGTTACTGATGGTTAATTGATTAATTTTTTCAAACACTAGAATTGCCATAGATTTAGCCATGAGATTTTAAGATTTACAGGTTTCTGAAGCAACGTAAAGACCTATCCTCCCTCATTTCCTAATTTCCGCAATCGTTCCATAAACACATCTGAAATAGCGTCTTTATTTCAGATTTAACCTGTAACACTTAATTCGGGTTTAGTACTGTCGAAAAATTTTTTACAAATTAGAATTGTTTTCTTTTAGAAAACTTCTTATATTTGTATATGTTTAATATCATACAAAGGCGGACGTTGCTCACTTATATACGACTGTATCCTGAAGCAGCTATATCTCTTCAAGAATGGTATCGTGAACTAGAAATATCTGAATTTAAGAATTTCAATGAATTAAAAGAAGTTTATAAAAACGCTAGTATTTTAGGAGACGATAGCGTTGTCTTTAATATAAAAGGAAATTCAGATAGATTAGTTGTTCGATTTGTATTTACATATAAAGCAATACAAATTAAATGGTTTGGAACTCACAAAGAGTATGATGCTATTGATGTAGAAACGGTTCAATTTAAAACTAAAAGAAACAAATGAAACTAAGAATTATAAAATCCGAAAAACAATATGATGCATATTTAGATTGGGTAGATACCCTATTTGAACAAAACATTGACCCCAACTCAGCAGAAGGTGAAAAACTTCAGATAGCATTACTGTTAATCAAACAATATGAAGATATTCATTATGAAATACCATTTCCTGATCCCATTGAAGTAATCAAATTAAAAATGGAAGAATCTGGTATTAGAAATAAAGATCTAGTAACCAAAAATTATGGATCAAAAGGTCACATCTCGTCATTATTAAACAAAAGAAAACCATTAACATTAGATTTAGCTAAAAGATTCCATAAAGAATTTGGAATTCCAGCTGCTGTTTTGTTGGCATAAAAAGAATATTCTAATGGCTGTTTAGTACTGAAAGTTAAAGATTAAATATGTTAATTAATTAACCATCAGTAGTACTCAAGATAAATTCCAAGAAACAAAAATCTAGACTTATTTTATTTTTCTTAAATTCTACAAGATATTTCACTGTCGCGTCCAGACTTATTATTTGGTTCCCCAATCAATACTGAATCATATATCCTGAATTTAGTTCAGGAAGTTCAGCACAAGGTTGAGGACATGCTTTGGATTCTTGCCGTTTCATAGAAATCGAATTATTACAAAAAATAAAATAGGTAGGTTTTAGATTCTGACTTTATTTTATAACTTTTATTTTTAAATTAAAACTAAATGTCATTTTGATAGAGAGAAGTATGAGTGACGAGAAACCTTATGATTTAGAGTTCGTTAACAATGAGATTCCTCAATCGCCTAAAAAAGCTCATTTCGGAATGACACACTACACGTTTGTCAAAGCAGCACTTGTGTCCGTTTGAGCGTTGCTGAAATCAAAATATTTAAGAACGAAAACGATTGAAGTTTTCTAAACTATTGTATAAGAATATAACTTATAATATATTTGGATAAAATATATTGAATTATGATATTAATTGCAGATGGTGGCTCTACGAAAGCAGATTGGATTGCTTTGGACACAAATAAACAAGAAGTTTTTAGAACCCGAACCTTAGGGTTAAACCCTGCAGTTGTATCTGAACCTGAATTAAGAAATAGAATTATTAACATGTTTGAGTTAATGCAAGTGAAGGAAACTGTAGATGAAATTCATTTTTATGGGGCAGGTTGCGGAACTCCTAAACCTGTAGAAATTTTAAAAAACATTTTAGAATCTATTTTTATAAACGCTAAAATTATTGTTGCTGAAGATTTGTTAGCGGCAGTATATGCTTCTTCTGGAAATACTGAAGCAATTGTGTGTATTTTAGGAACAGGTTCTAATAGCTGTTATTTTGATGGCGAAAATATACATGTAAACACACCTTCTTTGGGGTATACAATTATGGATGAGGCTTCTGGAAATTATTTTGGTAAAATACTATTGAGAGATTTTTATTATAAAAAAATGCCTAAAGCGATAGCAGAAAAATTTAGTGAGCAATTTGAATTAGATATAGATACTGTAAAATTTAATTTGTACCGACAGCAAAACCCAAATATGTATTTAGCTACTTTTGCGAAGTTTATGTTTGAATTTAAAAGTGAAAAATACATTAAAAGAATTATAAAGAAAGGGCTTCAGACTTTTTTTAAATATCGGATTTTGCCATTTCAGAAAGACGCGAAAACCCCAATTTACTTTATAGGTTCTATTGCTTTTTATTTTAGAGATATTTTAGATAAAGTAGCTTCAAAACACAATTTAAAAATTACGGATGTGATTCAAAGACCTATTGATAATCTGTTGGAGTATCATAAAGAGAATATTAGTTAGAAACGTTTATCGTTTCTCGAACAATGAATAATGAAAAACTAAGACGAAAACAAAGTCAAAGTCATTTCGACAGAACGAAGAATGAGTGACGAGAAATATCATGATTTAGAACACCTAAGAATGAGATTCCTCAACCGCCTAAAAGGCTCATTTCAGAATGACAAAGGTTCTTTTTTTATAATTCTAATACTTTTTTGCTTGATCAACCCTTCGATAGCTTCACTAGATACTTTCAATGAAAATATATTTTCTAAATCTCTTTTCATTTTGCCTTGATGCATACTGAATCACTGAAATACTGAATCACTGAACCAAGTTCAGCGTAAACAAGTTCAGCATAAATAAATTCAGCGTAAACAAGTTCAGTACAGGCTTCAACAAAAAATCAAGACTTAGATTTTCAGCGGTCAATTACGTTTTTAATACCTAAAAGAAAAGAATTGTTCGTGTTGTTCTTATTTCTTTTTAAAGGAACTCACGAATCTTCGATTTCACTACGTTCAAACAGCTTTTCTTTTTACGGCATCTTCAAACTATTGACACTCGCCTCCAAATCTTATGTCAGGTTTAAATTCTGACTTCATTTATGCTATGCTACTTTATAAATTAAACATCAATCGTCAATCGTCAATCGTTTCTCGAATATCGAATAACGGTCAACTAATTATATCTAGAAGTCTTTCTAAACGCATTCCTCTAGAGCCTTTAATCAGAATTGATTGAGATTTGAGAGGATTGTTTTTTAGGTGTAGAACTAAGTCCTCAAACGTTTTAAATAACGTGTTCTTTGTTTTCGTTTGATAAAAGTGTTCTCCTACAAAATAAGCCGTATTAAAATGTAATTTTCCAACGAGATCCGCAATGAGTTGATGCTCTTTATTACTTTCTTTACCGAGCTCAAACATATCACCAAGTATGGCAATTTTTTCTTCAGACTTAATTGTGCTAAAACTTTCTAAAGCAGCTTTCATACTCGTTGGATTTGCATTATAAGCATCTAAAACAATTGTATTGTTGTTCTTGGTTTTAATTATCTGCGATCGATTGTTTGTTGATTTATAGTTCTCTAGCCCTTTCTTAATATTTTTGGTACTAATTTTAAAATATTGCCCGATTGTAATTGCTGCAGAAATATTACTAAAGTTATAGCTGCCAATTAAATTAGTAGCAACAACTTCATTTTCAAAGGTTACTTTTACAGATGGATTTGTTTCAAGTAGTGCAATTGAAGTATTAAAAAATGCAGTTGTCATTTCAGTCGTTTTACGAACTTGAATTTCATCATCAGGATTCACAAAAACAGTTTCATTGTGTTCTTTTAAATAGGTATATAATTCTGATTTTGCTTCAATGACACCTTCAATACTCCCAAAACCTTCTAAATGTGCTTTCCCGAAATTAGTGATATAACCAAAATCTGGATTTGCAATAGAACATAAAAAGGCAATTTCTTTTTTATGATTTGCACCCATTTCTACAATACCAATTTCTGTTTTTGGAGTCATAGATAATAACGTTAACGGAACACCTATGTGGTTATTTAAATTACCAACAGTTGCTGTCGTTTTAAATTGAGTTTCTAAAACAGCATTGATTAATTCTTTTGTTGTCGTTTTACCATTACTACCCGTTAAACCAATGATTGGAACAGTTAAAATTTTTCTATGATGTGCTGCTAATTTTTGTAAGGTACTAAGAACGTCGTCAACAAGAATGATTCTTGAAGAAGTTACATATTCCTTTTCGTCAACAACACTAAATATAGCGCCTTTAGAGAGTGCTTCTTCAGCAAACCTATTTCCATTAAAATTTTCTCCTTTTAAGGCAAAATAAATAGTATTCTTCCTGATTTTTCTAGAATCAGTATCCACAAGAAAATGTTGAGAATAGATGTTATATAAAGCTTCAATATTCATTTTTTAAATATAAAAAACCTCATTGTAATATTGTACAATGAGGCGGTATTATTTTTTTAGAAAAAGAAAGAATTATCTTTTTGCGTTTCTTGCTGTTCTTTTGGTATACGTCATTGGACCAACTGCATCAGTAACACATCTAAAACCGATAAAATTTGTAGACATGTATTCTGGTAAATATCTTCTTTGAGCGGGATCTAACCAATATGCTCTATCGCTCCAAGAACCACCTTTATAGACTCTTGTGTGATCACTAATTAAAGTAGAACGGAACTTTGTGTCATATTTTTTCGTAATATTCCCAATACTATCTCTTTCGTCTCTAGGAGTTTTTGGAGAATTATACATTACTTTATCTGAAAAATCGTCTTGATAAAACGTTGAAGAATTCCGATCTCCATCACCTAAGTTTGTGTTATTGGCAGCAGAATAGTTTTTTCTCATGTAAGCCTCATCTTTTGTAATAGGAGCATATTTAATGCTACCTGGTAAATATAACGGGATAACTTTGCCGTTTTCTAAGGTGTCATATTCAATTGAATTTTCATCAACAATAACAACTTTACCATCTTTGCTTATCATTTTTTTAGTAAAAATGTTTCCTCTAAAATAATTAAAGTCGTTTGCCTCAGCATCTATATCTGGTCTGTAAACATCAGCAACCCATTCAGCTACATTACCAGACATATCATAGAGTCCAAAAGCATTTGGAGGATACGATTTTACTTTAATAGGAATATCAGACCCATCACTGCTCCAACCTGCTATACCGCTGTAATCTCCTTTAGATTGTTTGAAGTTTGCTAATTGATCTCCTTTATACCTTTTAGATTTATCTCTGGTGTATTTTCCTTCCCAAGCGTATTTTTTTCTACCTCTTAAATTGTTATACTCTCTAGTCTCAATAATAGATTTAGCAGCATATTCCCATTCAGCCTCTGTTGGTAAACGATATTTTTGAGCTAAGATTCCATCAGAATAGGTTACTTGTCTTCCAGTAAATGAACCTTTTGGCGGTTTAGATTCTCCTTTTTTTCTCTTAATATTGGTAGGTAACCCTTTCTTGTAAATTGTAGAATCACCTTCAAATAAAGCAGTTGGGTTTTCTAAATAAACGTCTGTATCAAAAACATTTTTTCCTTTAAAATCTAAAGAATCCATTTTCCAGATGTTTTTAATAACCCCTTTATCCATTAAAATTTTTAAGTTCACAGCATTTGTTCTCCATTTACAATATTGTGTTGCTTGTAACCAACTAACACCAACAACAGGATAATCTACATATGCCGGATGGCGTAAATAGCTTTCTGATAATAAATCTGTATTTCCTAATCCTTTTCTCCAAACAAGAGTGTCTGGCAAAACAGAAGGATAAATATGTTTAAATTTTGGGTCAGATGGAGGGTAAACACTTTTTGTGTATTGCATAAATAATGAATACTCTGCATTTGTTACTTCAGCTTCATCCATGTAAAAAGAACGGATGTGCATTTTTTTAGGAGTTGTATTCCAATCAAACATTACATCGTCTTGTACTTGTCCCATTGTAAAAGTTCCTCCTTCAACAGCAACCATTCCACTTGGTGGTTTAGAGCCTTCAAAAGATTTTCCTTTTAAGTAATTTCCGTAATCTGGGTTGTTAAATTTCCAGCCAGTTAACGTTGAGGTATTACCTGTAGAAGTCTTACATTGAGTAAAAGTTAAACTAACTAGTACTAATAAAGAAAATTTCAATACGCTTTTCATGTATCTTAATTTAAATTTATTTAGGGTTTTTATTTAGCGTTGCAATTTACAATAATTATGTTTTCTACCAAGATAATTAACTTTTTTTACAGGCTATATTAATTATTCAAACTTATAAACGATTGTTTTTTAGCTTTATTATAAGTATTCTTGCAATTCCTTAAAATATCGTACTCAATATAACGTTATTTTGATTAAGAAATGAGAAAAACACAATTCCTTTTTTTAGTACTTATTGGTTTTAGTGCCTTAAGTTTTTCGCAAACAACAAACTCTGTATTGTCTAATGGCAATTGGTATAAGTTTTCTGTGGATACAACGGGTGTTTTTAAGATCGATATCTCATTACTGCAAAAAATGGGAATAAATACAACAAATTTAAACCCAAGAAATATTCAAATTTATGGGAATGGTGGAGCAATGTTACCACAAAGAAATAGCGATGTTAGATATTCTGACGTACAAGAAAATGCTATTTATATAGAAGGAGAAGATGATGGCGTTTTTAATTCTGAAGATTTTATTCTTTTTTATGCAAAAGGGCCACACGATTGGATTCTGAATCCAAATTTAGAAACAGCAAGTCATCGTCAAAATATTTTTTCTGACAAAGCCTATTATTTTTTAACGGTTGCACAAACCAACGGAAAAAGAATTTTATCAGCATCAAATAATACAAATTCAGCTTCGAAAACAATTACTTCTTTTGATGATTTTGTATTTTATGAAAAAGAAACAAGAAACTTATTTGCTATAGGAACTCAATGGTTTGGAGAAGATTTTAGTGTAGAAAATATTCAGAGTTTTCAGTTAGATTTTAATGCAATCGACACCAGCTCGCCAATACATGTAAAAGTAGGCGGTGTAGCAATTTCGGCACTTTCATCAACTATGGAGGTAAAAGTAAATACTCAAAATGCGTTTTCTATTAACTATCCACCTGTTACAAATGGTTCGCTTACCTTGGGGTATCCTAATTTTAATTCATCAACGGTTAATGTAAATTCTTCTAAACTAGATGTTTTTATTACATATAATAATAATGGGAATCCTGGAGCAAAAGCGTATTTAGATTATATAGAAATCGTTGGAAAAAAACAATTAATTGCTGGTGGAAAACAATTTTCTTTCAGAAGCTTTGAAGCTTTTAAAACAAACGGAGTGATTGAATACCAAATACAAAATGCAACGAATATTTCTCAGCTTTGGGATGTAACTGATTTTATCAATCCAAAGAAAATTTTAAATTTATCAAACGGAAATAACTTTGTATTCAAAACAAATGGCGGAATTTTAAACGAATATATAGCGCTAAATCAATCAGATTATTATACTCCAAAAGTAGAAGATAATTCATTCGTAAAAAATCAAAATTTACACGGTTTAACCGATGTTAATTATATTGTAATTACAAACCAGGAGCTTTCTTCACAAGCACAAAGAGTAGCCGATTATCATCAAACCAATTCTGGCTTAACAACGAAAGTGGTTCAGCTTTCAGAAATTTATAACGAGTTTGGCTCAGGTTCTCCTGATGTTACTGCAGTTAGAGATTTTATAAAACAGGTATATTATTCAAATTCAAGTGTTTCAGGAAAACTAAAATATGTTTGCTTTTTTGGTGATGGTTCTTATGATTATAAAGACAGAATTACGGGTAATAACAATATCGTTCCGGTTTTTGAATCCAATGAGAGTTTTAATTTGGCAACTTCTTATGTTACTGATGATTATTTTGTAATGTTAGATCCTACAGAGGGATTAATGTTAACTACAGATACCATTGATGTTGCTTCTGGTAGAATTCCTGTTTCTACAGTTCAACAAGCGACAGAAGTGGTAGATAAAATTTTAAGGTATTACCATACTGCATCTTTTGGAGATTGGAGAAACACCATCACGTTGGTTGCAGATGATATTGATGTAGTTGGAGAAGAATCATTACAATCTGGTTTAGACAGAATTGCAGATTTAATTAAAAAACACAAACCTATTTTTAATATCAATAAAATTTATGCAGATGCCTTTAAACAAGAAACTTCTTCTGGTGGCGAACGGTATCCACAAGTAAATTTAGCATTATCAAATGCTATAGAAAAAGGAACGTTGATCATGGATTATTTTGGACATGGAGGAGAAGATGGTTTTGCAAGCGAAAGAATATTAGAAGTTCCGCAAATTCAATCTTTACAGAACAGTAAAACATTGCCCTTATTTATTACCGTTACCTGCGAGTTTTCTAGATTTGATAACCCATTAAGAACCACTGCTGGCGAATTGGTTTTTTGGAATAAAAATGGGGGCGCAGCAAGTTTAATTACTACGACAAGAGAAATTTTTATTTCTACAGGACAAAATTTTAACGAACGCTTATTAAAAATTTTATTGCAATTTAACAATGAAGATTTAACCATTGCAGAATCTTTAATGGCAGCAAAAAATGGTTTTTCTAGTTCTCAGAAATTCTTTATTTATTATGTAGGTGATCCAGCAATGAAACTGGCAATTCCAAAACCAAACATTCAAATAACCAAAATGAATGGCGTATATAGTACCCAATCTTTAGATACGTTAAAAGCATTATCTAAAGTGAGTTTTGAAGGAGTTGTTACCGATACTTCAAATCAAATTTTAACCAATTTCAATGGTACTTTATCTACAACAGTTTTTGATAAGCCAATACAAAAAACCACCTTAGATAATAATAATTTCGGAATTAAAATGAAGTTTGATTCTAGGGAAAGTAAATTATTTAGAGGAAAATCTAGTGTTACAAATGGTGTTTTTAAATTCGATTTTATTGTTCCAAAAGATATTAAAGTTGCTTTTGGAAAAGGGAAGTTAAGTTTTTATGCTTCTGATGAGAAAGAAGATAAATCTGGAGCAAATTTTGATGTTGTTGTTGGAGGAATAAATCCGAATGCAACAAGTGATGCAGTGGGTCCGGAACTGTCAATTTTTATGAATGATGAGTCTTTTCTGGAAGGCGGAAATACAAATACGTCTCCAAATCTAATCGTTTCATTGTCAGATGTAAGCGGAATAAATACGTCAATTACGTCGATAGATCATGATATTGTTGCAATTATAGATGGCGATCAAGCAAATCCAATTATCTTAAATGACTATTACGAAACAGAATTAAACGATTTTACAAGAGGTAAAGTGGTGTATCAATTAAGAGGTTTATCTGTTGGAATGCATACCGTAAAAATAAAAGCTTGGGATACATATAATAATTCATCAGAAGCAACGTTAAATTTCTTGGTTGTTAGCGATAGCGGACTTGTGTTAGAGAATGTGCTAAACTATCCAAATCCGTTTGTAAATTATACAGAGTTTTGGTTCAATCATAACAAACCAAATGAACCATTGGAAGTACAAGTTCAGATCTTTACCATTTCAGGTAAAATTATAAAAACAATAAATCAAACAATCCAAACTACAGGAAACGTATCTCGCAGTATAAATTGGAATGGTTTAGATGATTTTGGTAACCGATTAGGAAAAGGAGTTTATATATATAAATTAAAAGTAAAATCAACTATTAGTAATCAATATTCAGAAAAGTATGAAAAATTAGTCATACTTTAGTTTTCATATTAATTACAATAAAAGCTAAAAATAAAAAATGAAGAAAAGGTATTTACTTTCTACAATAGTATTCTGTTTTATGGTTATTAGCACCGTAAAAAGTCAATCTAATTCGATAACAACAGCAGCACCCTTTTTGTTAATTACTCCAGATGCAAGAGCAGGAGGAATGGGAGATATTGGCGTTGCAACATCATCAGATGCATTTTCATTATTCCACAATCCATCTAAAATAGCGTTTAACACAAACCAAATTAGTATTGGCGTAAATTATACGCCTTGGTTACGTAATTTGGTTGATGATATTTTTGTTGGTGGTTTGTCTTATGTAAATAGATTTAGCGAAAATGCGGCTTGGGCAGTAGATTTTAAATATTTCTCTTTGGGTAAAATAGAACTTACAGATTCTAGTGGAAATTCAACCGGAACAGAAAATCCAAACGAATTAGCGGTGTCTGGAACCTATGCTTTAAAATTAAGTGAAACATTTTCTATGGGTGTTGGTTTACGTTACATTCATTCAAATTATAAGTTGAGTGTTCAGAATCCAAATATCAAAGCAATCAATTCTTTTTCTGTAGATGTTTCTGGTTATTACAAATCTCCGGAAGAAAATTACGGAAATTTTAATGGTAGATATCGTTTAGGATTTAATATTTCTAATATAGGACCTAAAGTTTCTTACGTTCCTGGAAAAGAAGATTTTATTCCAACAAACCTGAAATTAGGAGGAGGTTTTGATTTTATTTTAGACGATTATAATAGTATTGGAATCAATTTAGAAACTACAAAATTATTAGTGCCAACTCCACAACCAGATAATTCTGATAAAGATAAAGGTTGGATTTCTGGAATGTTCTCGTCTTTTGGTGATGCTCCAGGCGGATTTAGCGAAGAGTTAAAAGAATTTACCTATGCTTTAGGTGCAGAATATTTGTACAATAATGCGTTTGCATTACGAACGGGATATTATCATGAAAGTGAAATCAAAGGAAACAGACAATATTTTACAATGGGAGGCGGATTTAAAGCAAAATCTTTTGCGTTAGATTTATCTTATTTAATGAATGCTTCTAACGTAAATCATCCATTAGAAAACACACTGCGTTTCTCTTTATCATTTGATTTAGGAGAAATTTATGAAGATTATTAGTATCTTCGTTCTTTCACAAGTTAAGTATCTTTATGAAAAAAATTGATGTAGTAGCTTCTGCAACTGTTTACGATGATGTTTCAGAATTACCTCCAGATGTTCAAGTATTAATGCACAAAGCAATTGAAGCTCGTAAAAAAGCCTATGCTCCGTATTCTAAATTTAGTGTTGGAGCTGTGTTATTATTAGAAAACAATCAAATTATTTTAGGAAATAATCAAGAAAGTGCTGCATATCCTTCAGGTATGTGTGCAGAAAGAGTAGCAATTTGGAAAGCTGCTTCAGATTTTCCTGGAGTTAAAGTAAAACAATTAGTGATTACGGCAAGTTCCTCTAACTCTAAAGTTGATAGACCCGTTGGTCCTTGTGGAGCGTGTAGACAAACATTATCTGAATACGAAATCAACCAAAAAGAACCAATAGAAATATATTTTATGGGTGAAGTTGGTGAAGTTGTAAAAACAGCATCTTTGTTGTCTTTATTGCCATTTTCATTTGATAGCACGTATTTATAATGAAAAAAGATATTTCTTCTAGAGAAGATATTCATTTTTTAATTACAGAATTTTATAAAAAGTTAATTTCTGATTCAGAAATGCTTCCTTTTTTTGATGAAATAGTGAAACAAAATCACCTAGAAAATCACCTAGATATTATTTCAGATTTTTGGCAAGATATTTTATTACATACAAACACTTACAAGAATAATGTTTTACAGAAACATTTAGATTTTGATAAAAAAATTAAATTTAAAAAAGAACATTTCAATAAATGGTTGTTGTATTTAACCACCACAATTGATACTTCTTTCGAAGGGCAAGTTGCTCAGAACATGAAAGACAGCGCAAATTCTATAGCAATGGTAATGCAAGTAAAATTTAAACTTTACGATTAGCTTAAATTATTGCTTCTAGAATTTGTTTTTAATAAAAAATAATTATCAATTTTAGAGAATTAATAAAGATCGATAAAAGTGATAAAAGTAGAGTTCATTTTTAATAGTTACCATTAAAAAAATTGTTACCTTGTTTAAGTTTAAGGTAAAATAATTCATAAACAATTAATGTATAATGGTTAATTCAAAAATTACAGGAACAGGTTGTTATGAACCAACAATTATTCAAGGAAATGAAAATTTTTTGGAACATGAATTTTTAAAAGAAGATGGCTCAAAATTTGAAACGAGTAACGAAGTAATTATTGAAAAATTTAAATCTATTACCGGCATAGAAGAAAGAAGATATGCTTCTAGTGACTATTCAACTTCAGACTTGGGTTATTTTGCAGCTCAAAAAGCAATAGAAACCTCAGGAGTAAATCCAGAAGAATTAGATTACATTATTTTAGCGCATAACTTTGGAGACGTTGCTAAACCAGCTGGTCAAAGCGATATTTTACCAAGTTTAGCAACAAGAGTAAAACATAGTTTAGGAATCGAAAACCCTAACTGTGTAGCGTATGATATTTTATTTGGATGTCCAGGTTGGATAGAAGGTGTAATCCAAGCCCATGCATTTATAAAAGCAGGTATGGCAAAAAAAGTATTGGTTATCGGCGCAGAAACATTGTCTAGAGTTGTCGATAAATCAGATAGAGATTCTATGATTTTTAGTGATGGAGCTGGAGCTTGTGTTGTTGAGGCAACGGAAGAGCATACTATTGGAATTTTAAGTCACGCTACACAAACCTTTGCAAAAGAAGAAGCATATTATTTGTATTTCGGAAAGTCAAACGCTACAGGTTCTAGTGATGATGAGAAATACATTAAAATGAATGGACGTAAGATTTACGAATTTTCGTTAAATCATGTTCCAAATGCGATGAAATCTGCTTTAGATAAAAGTGGAGTTGATATATGCGCTATAAAAAAAGTATTCATTCATCAAGCAAATGAAAAAATGGATGAAGCTATTATCAAGCGATTTTACAGATTGTATAAGCAACAAGTTCCAGATGGAGTTATGCCAATGAACATTCATAAATACGGTAATAGTTCAGTTGCTACAGTTCCAACGTTGTTAGATTTAGTTTTAAAAGGACAGATAGAAAATCAAGAAGTTAAAAAAGGCGACGCAGTTATTTTTGCTTCTGTAGGATCTGGAATGAATATCAACGCAATTGTATATCAGTTTTAAAGAGAAATAATACCCTTATTCTTGCATTTGTCTTACATTTAAAAAAAATGAAAGTAGTTGTAAAAAAATCTAAATTCTTATAGTATTTTTGCACATGCAACAACACAACGTACTTATATTAGATTTCGGTTCGCAATACACTCAACTTATTGCGCGTAGAGTTAGAGAATTAAACATTTATTGTGAAATTCATCCCTATAATAACCCACCAAAAGACATATCAAACTTTAAAGCGGTTATTCTTTCAGGAAGTCCATCTTCAGTTCGTTCAGAAAACCCACTACATATAGATTTATCAGAAATAAGAGGTAAAAAACCTTTGTTGGCTGTTTGTTATGGAGCACAATATGTAGCACATTTTTCTGGTGGATTAGTTGGTCAATCTAATACAAGAGAATATGGAAGAGCAAATTTATCATATGTAAAAGAGAATGAACTTTTCTTTGAAAATATTTCTACGGGTAGTCAAGTTTGGATGAGTCATTCAGATACTATTAAAGAATTGCCAACAAATGGTTTGTGCTTAGCAAGCACACATGATGTAAAAAATGCTGCTTATAAAATTGAAGGAGAACAAACGTTTGCAATTCAGTTTCACCCAGAAGTATATCATTCTACAGATGGAAAACAACTCTTAGAAAACTTTTTAGTGAAAATTGCTGGAGTTGCTCAAACTTGGACGCCAGATTCTTTTGTAGAAAGTACCGTTGAAAAAATACAAGCAAAAGTTGGAACAGAAAAAGTAGTGTTGGGACTTTCTGGCGGAGTAGATTCTACCGTTGCAGCTGTTTTATTACACAAAGCAATTGGAGAAAATTTGTATTGTATTTTTGTAAATAATGGGTTGCTTCGTAAAAATGAGTTTACAGATGTATTGAAGCAATACGAAGGAATGGGTTTAAACGTAAAAGGTGTAGATGCATCTGATCGTTTTATGGATGCCTTAAAGGGGTTAACAGATCCAGAAGCTAAAAGAAAAGCAATCGGAAGAGCTTTTATAGAAGTTTTTGATAATGAATCACATAAAATAGAAGATGTAAAATGGCTGGCACAAGGAACTATTTATCCAGATGTTATTGAATCTGTTTCAGTAAATGGGGGTCCATCAGCAACCATAAAAAGTCATCATAATGTTGGGGGTTTACCAGATTTCATGAAATTAAAAATAGTGGAACCTTTACGTATGATTTTTAAAGATGAGGTTAGAAGAGTTGGAGCATCAATGGGAATTGACAAAGAATTGTTAGGAAGACATCCTTTTCCTGGTCCTGGTTTAGGAATTCGTATTTTAGGAGATATTACAAAAGAAAAAGTTAGAATTTTACAAGAAGTTGATGCTATTTTTATAAACGGATTAAAAGAAAGCGGTTTGTATAATAGTGTTTGGCAAGCGGGAGCAATGTTATTGCCGGTAAATTCTGTTGGAGTAATGGGCGATGAAAGAACCTATGAAAAAGTGGTTGCTTTAAGAGCTGTAGAAAGCACAGATGGAATGACCGCAGACTGGGTAAATTTACCGTATGAATTCTTACAAAAAATATCTAACGATATTATTAATAAAGTAAAAGGAGTAAATAGAGTCGTGTACGATATCAGCTCAAAACCACCAGCTACAATTGAGTGGGAATAATATACTAAGTTGGCATATTTTATGTTATAATAAATGAAATTGTTAGCTAGAGAAAACGTTTTCTAAAAGCAGAAAAATAAATTACATGAAGCACTTTAAAATATTAGTTATCCTTTTCGTTTTTACGATTGCTTGTGGACAGCAAAAAAAATACATTACCTATAAAGTAAAGAAAGGTGAAACAATGCGAATTATCGCTAAAAAATTAGAGATTGATACTAAATATTTATTAAGCTTAAATCCTAATGTTGGTAGAAGACCAAAACCAGATACGGAAATTTTTATTCCGAGTAAAAATTCAACCAAACTTCTAGCGATAAAAGAGACACCTGAAGATATTACTGTAAAAGAGAGCATAAAAAATCAAAATATTTTTAAAGATTTAAGCAAAGATTATATCATACATACTGTACATAAAGGAGATACATTTTACAGTTTAACTAGATATTACAATGTTTTAAAATCAGATTTATTAGCGTTAAATCCAACGTTATCTGAAGGGTTAAAACTTGGCACACTACTAAAAATTAAAAAGCGTATTAATGGTGAAAAACTGGATATAATTTACAAAGACACCATTGCAGATAATACGTCTATAAAAATTGCATTATTGCTGCCATTTAGAGCGAAGTTATTTGACACCATTGCTCCACAAGAAATTTTTCACAAAGATCACGTATTAAATAATATTGTTACAGATTTTTATCTTGGAGCAGAATTGGCAGTTGACTCCTTAAGAAATCAAGGAATTAAAATCAATTTTTCTGTTTTTGACACAGAAGATAGAAACACAAAAATTAACGAAATGATTACAGATAAATCTCTAGAAGATAAAGATGTAATTATTGGTTCTATTTATTCTGATGAAACAGTAAAGTTAGCAAATAGCGTAAAAGTACCATTAATTTTTCCTATTTTTTCTAAAGCACAAACTTCTTTTACATCTCCTATAATTGTAAAAACAGCGCCGGATAAAAATTTGTATAAAGAGAAATTGTTATTGTATATGTCTAAACAATACAAAAACGAAAACATTATTATAGTTGGAGATTCTACAGCAGCATCTATTGCGGAAATTAATCAGATTGCAACTATTTTAAAACAACACGATTCTATTAAAGAGGTTCATAAAATTATCCCTCATTATGGATACATTGCACAAGAACGTTTCTTAAAAATAATGAAATCAGGTTCTACTAAAATTAATAATTGGGTACTAATTGCAACAAGTAACGATGTAATTGCCTCTAATGCGATTAATAGTTTGATTAGCTTTCCTGATCCACCAAAACCAAAAGAAGGAAAAGAACCACAAAAAAAAATTAATTACAACGTTAAATTATTTGGTTTTGATAAGTACGATTATGTAGCGTACAACAAACTTGCACAATTAGAATTTGTGTATGTTTCTGATACGTATGTAGATGAAAGTTCTTTAGAAGTAAGAGTTTTTAATGGGCAATATTTACAAAAAAACAAAGCATTACCTTCTTATTACGCAACGCGTGGCTTTGATGTTACGTATGATGTAATTATGCGTTTGGCCTCTGGAAAAGACCTGTATGACACTTTTAAAAATGGTGTTTCTTATCGCGTAGAAAGTAAATTTGATTTTAACAAAAGACACTTTAGTATTTCAGAAAATAGAGGATTGTATTTGTTAGAATTTCAACCAGATTTAAGTCTAAAGAGAATTGAATAAACTTTTTTTGATGATAATAATCTTTAAAAAGAAAAAAGCTCTTGAAAAATTCAAGAGCTTTTTTATAAAATATTTTCTTGAAACTAGATTTTTTTCATTTGTTGTTTCATCATTTTAATTTGATCATTTAGCATCCCTTGTTTGTCTAGCTTTTTAGCTTCGTTCATTAACATCGTTGCTTCACGTTTTCTTCTTTTTGTCATTGCAATTCCCGCTAACTGCAGTTTAGCCATTGCTAAATCATGACTCATAGATAAACCTAGTTTCACAGCTTTTTTTAAATACTTTTCTGCCTGAGAAATATTTGTTTGTGATAACATAATTCCGTGTAAAAAATTATAATATCCTTCTTGTTTTTTGGTTAAGGCAGCACTCGGATTTTTAATATAGTTTAACCATTTTTGGGCTCCAGAAAAATTTTGTTTACGTAATTGTAAAAATGAAAGTAAAATAAATTCGTTTTTAAAATATAATAAGATGAACATTCCTGCTAAGAATAAAATAGAAATTCCATTCATTATATGACCTTGCGAAAATTCGTATACAGACCATGCAGTAATTAAAGCTGCAATTATTAATTTAAAATTTTTATGAAACATAAAGTGTTGTTTTAATTTGATTATTTTTTATAATATTTCTTATACTTAAACCAAGCAAAGGTTCCTAATATAGCTACAAACCCGATAGAATAATAAACTGCAGTTGGTGTAATTACTTTATCTCCGCTTGCATACGAATGCAATCCAGATAAGTAAAAATTCACCCCAAAATACGTCATCATAATAGAAGAATACGTTATAATAGACCACAAGTTAAAGGTAAATCTACTTCGTAAACCAGGAATTAAACGCATGTGTAAAACAAACGCATATAACATAATGCTAATTAATGCCCATGTTTCTTTTGGATCCCAGCCCCAATAACGCCCCCAACTTTCGTTGGCCCACATTCCACCTAAAAAATTTCCAATTGCTAACATAATTAAACCAACTGTGATAGACATCTCGTTTATTATGGTTAACTCTTTAATGGCTAAATCTAATTTCTTTTTGTTCTTTTCTGTTGTAAAAGCCATTAAGAATAAACAGAAAATTCCTAAAATCATTCCTAAAGAGAGGGGGCCATAACTCGCTACAATAATTGAAACATGTACTAATAACCACCAAGAGTTTAAAACGGGTTGTAAGTTTGCAATTTCTGGATCTAACCAATTTTGATGTGCAAAAAATAAAATAACTGCGGTTAAAAATGTTGTTGCTGCAATTGTTAAAGAAGATTTTTTTCCAAAAGCCAAACCAAAAAGCATCGTTGCCCAAGCAACATAAATGATGGATTCGTATGCGTTACTCCAAGGAGCATTTCCACTAATGTACCAACGTGCACTTAATCCTAAGGTATGGAAAACAAACAATCCTATAATAATTGCAATTAATACTTTCACTAAATAATTGAATACTTTTTTGTCATAAAAAATTTGAGCGATAACCACAAAAATTAATAAAGCTCCAGCTAAACCATAATATTTTGCTAATCGACTAAAAATGCTAAATTTATTGTAAGCAATTTCTAATTCAATTCTATCATCAGAAGGAATTACTTTTGCCCCAAATTTCTTTTGAAAGTTCTTGATTCCTTCTAAAACCTTATCTGCTTGGGTATAGTCTTTGCTTTCTTTAGCCTGTTGTAAAATCTGTTTGTAAACAGGTAATACTTGTCTTACAAACACAGAATCAGTTCCTTTAAAGTTGGCATGTAATGTTTCTAATTGAGAAACCCATTTATTGTTTGCATCATTTGGAATTGGGAAAATTCTTAAAATAGTTCCGCCAATAGCTTGGTATAAAAGCCCCACCCGTTTGTCAATATTGATAAGATCTTTTTCAAACTTATTTTTAACGTTGTTTTTTTGCGCTTCAGCAACTTGCTCTCTAATTAAGTATTCTCCTTTCTTTGTTAATAAATCAGCTAAACGAGCGTGTGTAGCATTTTTAGCTAAACCAAGTTGTTCTCTAATTTGAGTATTGTCCTTTTCAAGGTAAATCATCGGAACTTCAATCCAAAAGTTAGGATTTTCTATTATAGATAATAAAACCTGACTAGGACTCATTCCTTTAAAAGTTTCTTGATGTGTCACTTTCCGAACCAATTGAGAAGCAAAAGTATGTGCTGGTTTCAATCTTCCACCAACATCTTGTATTACTAAAGTATTAAATAATTCGGCATGTTTTGTATCAACAATATTCGCTTTTAAGATGGAATCTATTTGTTGAGGTGAAATAGCACGTTCTTGATGTTGCTGTTGTGCAGAAACAGATAGTGAAAGAAATAATAAAGTTGTAATACTTAATGCTTCTTTTTTCTTTCTAATTTTTTTTAAGGTATTTTTTAAATAATCAAATCGAGTGTTTTTTGCAAACAGAATACAAATTAGTCCAGTATACAGCATAGAATAACCAATGTAAGTGAAAAATGTTCCCCAAAAATCATGATTTACAGATAAGTGGGTTTCTTCTACTTCTTTGGTATTGTCATAACTAGATTGAAATAATTTATAACCGTTAAAGTCTAAAATATGATTCATAAATATTCTATAATCAAACGTTTCTTCTTTTGTAATAACAGTTACTTCACTGGCATACGAAGCCGCACTTTCTGAGCCAGGGTATTTTTCTAATTGAAAATCTCTTAATTTAATATGAAATGGTGTTTCCATAGTTTTAGAACCATATAACATTCTAAAATTTAAATTATCAACGGTAAGTTCTTCGGAGTTTTGTGTATTGTATTTTCCACCTAATAATTCAACTCTTTCTGTTTTGTTATTTGTCGTAATCTCCAATACAATTACATCAAATTTTTTATCGTCTTTTGGTCCGCTTACCATTTTTAAAATTCCTTTTTCTGCTGGTCTAGGAATTACAAATTGCAATCCAGAAATGTCATGAAGCGATAAATAGTTGAACGCTGCTAAAGAATCTTTGGTGACTTTTCCTTTTACTTGATCTGCCATTCGCAACCAAGTTCCGTCTTCTTTAGTTGCTATTTTAAGTTCTCCATCTACAGTTGTAAAATTGATGGTTGCATTATTTTCAGCATCAAATCCAACTAAAACGTTATGGATATTTTGTGTTGTTCCTTTTTTAATATAATGCTCATGTCTTGTTCCTTCACTAGATTCTACAAAGAATAAATATTCATCACCATTTTCATCTTCAATTAATTTTTTCTCTGCCCACGGAATATATTCTACCAATTTAATATGAACAGGTTGATCTATGAATTTTGTAGAAAGTTTCCAATTATTTTTTCCCCAAGCTGATAATAATATTGGTTGATGAATAGTTGGCTTTTGCTGATTGTTATTGTCTATAACAACATTTAAATACGTTGTTTCAGAAATAAATTTATTGGTAACTTCTCCTTCTTTAATAATCATTAAACCTTCGAAGCCAATATAACGCGTAATTCCTGCTCCAATTAAGATGAATAAAAATGATACATGAAATAATAATACAGGCCATTTTTCTTTTTTATACAATCTGTATCTAAAAATATTACCAAAAAAGTTGATAACAAAAAAGATCATAATTGCTTCAAACCACCAAGTATTATAAACTAAAGCTTTAGAGGTTTGTGTACCAAAATCGTTTTCTATAAAAGTAGCTATTCCCATTGAAGTTGCAAATAGGAAAAATAAGACAGCTGTTAAGCGTGTCGAGTAAAGAATATTTAAGATTTTTTTCATCAGTAAATTAGTAATGTGAAAGTTCACAAATTTACGGATAAAAGCTTGAATAATCGATTGGTTTTGTTTGTTTTTTAGTAAGCCAAAATGTTAAAAAAATAAGTTTTATGTTCTTGTCTACTTGCGGGAATTAGTATTTTAAATTCTCCTTTTAACGATTGAATCCTATCAGCTATTGCTTCTGTTGTGGTGCTTATTATTTGTTCTTTAAGTAGATATGTCGAATATTGTTTCCACCAGTTTCTTTTTCTGTAATTTCAAACTCGCCGATACTTTTTATCAAAGGATATAATTTAGGAAAACCATAATTTCTTGGATCAAAATCTGTTTTTTTCTTAATGATAAAATTCCCTAATACTCCTAAGAAAGCCCAACCACTATCATCTGAAATTTCGTCAATACTATCTTTTATTAGATTTATTAACTCTTTATCAACCTTACTTACTGAAGTAGGCTCATTTTTATGTTTACTCTGTTTATCCAGTTTTTCAATTATATCACGTTGTTGTTCTTTTTTCAGAATTTCAATGTATATAAATTTATCACAAGCAGTAATAAATGGCTTAGGAGTTTTCCTTTCTCCAATTCCAATTACAAACATTGCTGCTTCTCTTAAACGGGTTGCTAGTCTTGTAAAATCGCTGTCACTAGATACAATGCAAAATCCATTCACTTTTTCTGAGTACAGCAAATCCATAGCATCAATAATGAGCGCGCTATCACTTGAATTTTTCCCTGTTGTATAGCTGTATTGTTGTATTGGAGTTATTGCGTTTTCAAGCAAAACACCTTTCCACCCTGAAGCTGTTGGTTTTGTCCAATCTGCATAAATACGTTTGATTGTCGGATTTCCATATTTAGCAACTTCGTCAAGCATTTCTTTTATGTAAGCATACGGAACATTATCTGCGTCAATTAATACTGCAAGCTTTTCATCTTTCATCTTAAGTTTATTTTTTAATTATTGCGAACATTTAGTATTTGGTTTATTGCATGTTAAAGCATCTAATTTAGTAATTAACGATACCCGTCTTAAGTTTACATTTCGTTGTTTTATTCCGTTCCAGTTTTTCATTCAGAGTTTTATCTTAACTATATTCGTTAAAAAATAAAACTCACATCATTGAAAATAAATTTAATAGTAATAATAAACTGCTGAATAATAGAATTAAAATATTCAGTGATTTCCAAATTTTTTTCGATATTTTTAGATTAATACTACTTATAATAATTGCTGAAAGACTAAAAATTATACTAAGAAGGGTTGTACTCCATCTTCCATTAAGAAAACCTGGAAAATAATCTTTAAAAATAGCAACTCTTTCGGCTTGGGTAGTTCCTAGGTTAAAAACATATATCCATAAACCATATATTGAAAATGGAATTAACAAGCAGATTAAACTTATTAATGTTAATATTTTCCATTGGGATTGATTTATATTTTTCATTTCCTTTTTTTCCGGGTTTGAGTGCGTTACTGAACCAAATTCAGCACAAGTAGCGAAGTTACCGAAAAATGAGTTTAGAAACAAGCTTAACTACTCAGCAACAGAATCAATTAAAATAGTAAGCATATCAATAGCAGCTTGCGCAATTTTTGTTCCTGGTCCAAAAACACCAACAGCACCAGCGTCAAATAAAAATTGGTAATCTTGAGCTGGAATTACACCACCAACAATGACCATAATATCTTCGCGTCCGTATTTTTTTAATTCAGAAATTACTTGAGGAACCAGAGTTTTATGTCCTGCCGCTAACGAAGAAATTCCTAAAATATGAACATCGTTTTCTACGGCTTGTTTTACGGCTTCTTTTGGTGTTTGAAATAAGGGGCCAATATCTACATCAAAACCTAAATCTGCATAACCAGTTGCTACCACTTTTGCACCACGATCATGACCATCTTGTCCTAATTTTGCAATCATTATTCTTGGACGTCTTCCTTCTAAATCAGCAAAATTATCTGCTAATTCCGCCGCTTTTTTAAATAATTTATCTTCTTTTATTTCTTTACTATACACACCAGATATGGTTTTGTGAACTGCTTTATGTCTGCCAAAGATAAGCTCTAAAGCATCAGAAATTTCACCTAAAGTAGCTCTGTTTCTTGCTGCGATAATTGCTAAAGCCAACAAGTTTTTATCCTGATGAATATCAGAATCATTTGAATTTATACTAAATCTTGCAGCTTCAGTCAAAGCTAACAAAGATTTTTTAACTTCAGAGTTATTTCTTTCAGATTTTAATATATGTAATCGTTCTATTTGTGATTGACGAACAGCTTCATTATCGACATCTAAAATGTGTAATGGGTCTTCTTTTTTTAGCTGATATTTGTTTACACCCACAATTACATCTTTACCGCTATCAATTTTTGCTTGTTTAATGGCCGCAGCTTCTTCAATACGCATTTTCGGAATTCCCTTTTCAATCGCTTTGGTCATTCCGCCTAATTCTTCAACCTCTTTAATTAACTCCCAGGCTTTATTTGCGATATCCTCAGTTAATTGTTCAACATGAAAACTTCCTGCCCAAGGATCTACAGTTTTGGTAATATTGGTTTCTTCTTGTAAGTAAATTTGTGTATTTCTTGCAATTCTGGCAGAAAAATCTGTTGGTAATGCAATGGCTTCATCCAACGCATTTGTATGTAAACTTTGTGTGCCGCCAAAAGCTGCTGCCATTGCCTCTATAGTAGTTCTGGCAACATTATTAAAAGGATCTTGTTCTGTTAAAGACCAACCACTAGTTTGACAATGTGTTCTTAACGCTAATGATTTTTGATTTTTTGGATTGAATTGCTGAACTATTTTTGTCCATAACATTCTTGCTGCTCTCATTTTTGCAATTTCTCTAAAATGATCCATGCCAATAGCCCAGAAAAAAGATAGGCGAGGAGCAAACGTGTCAATATCCATTCCTGCTTCAATTCCTTTTTTAATATATTCTAATCCGTCTGCTAACGTATACGCCAATTCAATTTCTGCCGTTGCTCCTGCTTCTTGCATATGATATCCAGAAATAGAAATAGAATTGAATTTTGGCATATTATTGCTTGTAAATTCAAAAATATCAGCAATAATTTTCATGGATGGAGTTGGCGGATAAATATAGGTATTACGCACCATAAATTCTTTTAAGATATCATTCTGTATGGTTCCAGAAAGTTGTTCTGGAGTAACGCCAGTTTCTTCTGCAGCAACAATGTAAAATGCTAAAATTGGTAAAACAGCACCATTCATAGTCATAGAAACCGACATTTTATCTAACGGAATTTGGTCAAATAAAATTTTCATATCCTCAACAGAATCTATGGCAACACCGGCTTTACCAACATCGCCTTGAACACGTTCGTGATCAGAATCGTACCCTCTGTGTGTTGCTAAATCAAAAGCAACAGACAATCCTTTTTGACCAGCTTCTAAGTTTCGTCTATAAAAAGTATTGCTTTCTTCTGCAGTAGAAAAACCGGCGTATTGTCTAATTGTCCAAGGTCTACGAACATACATTGTAGCATATGGTCCGCGTAAATATGGCGGAATTCCAGCTACAAAATCTTCATGAAAAAAAGTTTTTTCAGTTTGATTTTCAGTACTTATTAATGAAATGTTTTGAATGTTTTTTCTGTTCATTTTTGATAAACTTACAGCTTAATTTTGTGATACATTTTTTCTCCTATAGATTTAATTACTGATTTGTCTTTTTCAATAACACCTTTATTCAGCGTTTATTCTCTTTTTTTCAATAGCTTCCGCTATTCGTTTTTTAAGTATGGGAGTTAATAATGTTTTTATCGGTTTTATTTTTATAAACGGATAAATTTCAATTTCATTTTTCATAATATCATTTTTATTAAGCTGATTGTTTGTGCCCAATAAAACGATTTCTTTAGTGTCGAATTTATCTTGTTCTTTGTTCTCGCTTTCTGTAATTTTTCGTTGGATTACACCTTGTTTTAATTGTTTTAAAAATCCGCCAGATTTCTCAATGTCTTTAAATATTTGTAATGCTTTCTCTGCTAATTGATTGGTAATACTTTCTATATAATACGAACCATTTGCAACTGTATTTGCACTTTCTAAATAACTTTCTTGTTGTAAAATTAGTAATTGATTTCTAGAAATCCGTTCTCCAAACTCATTTTTTTTATGAAAAACAGCGTCATAAGCTAAATTATTAATAGTATTTGCTCCGCCTAAAACACCACTCATACATTCTGATGTTGTTCTTAACATATTTACATTATAGTCGTAAATAGTTTTATTTCTTAACGTTGGTTGCGCGAAAATATGAGCATCTATTTCTTCTGAATCATATTCTTTTAAGAGTGATTTCCAAAGGATTCTAAATGCTTTTATTTTAGCGATTTCGAAAAAATAATTGCTTCCAATTGCAACGTTGAAATGAAATTTATGAGCAATACCTTTTCCGAAATGATTTAAATATTCATTTGCATGCGCTAAGGTATAGGCTAATTGTTGTGTGGTAGTTGCTCCAGCATTTTGATATAATGTAGCATCAATACCAACAGAATTTTTACAATGAGTTACAATATTTTCGAATTCAGAATAATCTGACTTTAAATTGTTAAACCAATTTCCGGTTTGAGCCAAGTTATTAATTATATCAACTTGAATATAACAGTTTTTTGAATCGATAAAACTAGAAAATTCATTAATAAATGAAGCATCTAAAAAATGAAATCTAAAATAAAGTATTGTTTGTTTTGTGTCTATTTTTTTTAGTACTGATTTATAATCAAACTTTTTATCAGCAATGAATTCAATTGCATTTGCCCCTTTTTCTATGGCGTTGAGCGCAATGTAATTTGTTGTTTGGGCATCATTAATAAAAATAGATTGAGAAATATTGAATTTGAATTTAGTTTCTTCAGTTAAACTATTTTTTCTGTCTTCTTTGGTGTAAAAAGGTTTTACAACAATGTCTTCATCGGTTTTCCATAAAAGTGTTTCATTATAATCAGCACCTTCTAAATCAACCTGAATTTTTTGTTTCCAAGCCGCAGCAGAAGTCGTATTAAAATGTTCAAATAACGTTGAGCTCATTATTTTTTTATGGTATCAAATTCTATAATATAAATATCTTCATTTTCTTTCTTCATTAAATATTTCTCTCGGGCAAATTTTTCTATTTGTAAAGAATCGTTTAAACTTTTTATGGTTAATTTATCTTCTTCTATCTTTTTTTTGTAAAAATCGATAGCAGTTTCTAATTCATCTATTTCTTTATTAAACTCTCTGTGAATAAGATAAGAATTTTCATCAAAAAATAGCATCCAAACACAAAATACAATTAATATTATGATATACCTATTGGTAAAAAAATTGACTAACTTATTTTCTTTTAGTTGTTTAAAAGTCATTATAATTTATTGCTTATTACAGTTCTAACTATGTCTATAGCTACATTATTATGTCTATCGTTAGGAATTATAATATCTGCATAGTTTTTTGTTGGCTCAATAAACTGTTGATGCATCGGTTTTAACGTGTTTTGATATCGACTTAAAACTTCGTTTATATCTCTGCCACGATCATTAATATCTCTCTGAATTCTTCTAATCAGTCGTTCATCTGTATCTGCATGGACAAAGATTTTAATATCAAAAAGATTTCTTAGTTCTTCATTATTGAAAATTAAAATTCCTTCCACAATAATTACTTTTCTAGGATGCATTTTAACAACATCTTTAGTTCTGTTGTGTGTAACAAAAGAATATATTGGCTGATTAATAGTCTTGCCAGCTTTTAATTTTTTTAAATGTTCAATAATTAATTCGAAATCGATTGCTCTCGGGTGATCAAAATTTATTTTTGTTCGTTCTTCGTAGCTCAAGTTATCTGTAGCTTTGTAGTAAGAATCTTGAGAAATAACAGAAACTTCATCTGTAGGAAGTTCTTTTATTATTTTATTTACAACAGTAGTTTTTCCACTTCCTGTTCCTCCAGCAATTCCAATTATAAGCATAATGATCCGATTGTTTATGTATGATAATTGAGAACAAATTTAATAAAAATTCATTCAAGTTAAAGCATAAAAAAAGTCCTTTCTTTTGAAAGGACTTTAAAGAGCCGATGAAGGGACTCGAACCCCCGACCTGCTGATTACAAATCAGCTGCTCTAGCCAACTGAGCTACATCGGCTTTTGTTTTTTTTAAGCGTGGCAAATATATTATGATTTCTGATATTGACAAACTATTTTTTATTTTTTTTAATAAAATTATAACCGTTTAATTACCAGTTAAAAATAAATTATGAGAGCTTGTCGTTGGTAATTACATCCATAGAAATAGTTAAATCCTTGTAAATTAGTAACGGTTTCTGTATTTGGAGCTCCTGAGCTCCATTTACTAAATATGTTTGTTTTGTATCCCGCACCTTGTAAAAGCCCTCCTAAAGTTATTGTGCTACTGGGTATTGGTCTTTGTCCTCCTAGCGTTATGTATGTGAATACTTTTTTGTAATTCCACACATCTACGTATTCATCTCATTTGTCATTTCCTCTGATATAAGAATGTCTAGCATGTTTACCCGTTAAAAAGACATAATGTGTAGGGGGGTGCAACAAACAGGTGCTCCAGTATAATGCTGTGTAAAAAGCATTCCGATTTGTGCAAGTAAATCAATATTTGGAGTTCCAATTTTTTGCTGAGAATACACGTCAACTTCTCCATAACCTAAATCGTCTGCTAAAAAGTAAATTATATTTGGATGTTTAGTTGCTTATTGACTTTTTTATTGCAGCTTAAAGTTGTAATCGCAAGAATGCTAAATATGAATATTTTTTTCATTTTAAACTAGTTATTTAAAATTTATTTTTGATTGTAATACGTCTGAAAGTTCTTTGTAAAAAAGTCATCTGTGCCATTTGTAAAAGGAATGATGAAAAACGAATAACTGTGTGGTTTATTCGCTTTAAAAATATATTTATCTTGAGGCATTGCACTCCAACTATCATCACCACCAACACCTCTTTGACCTAAGTCTATGTTTAATTGAGTAAGGTCTTTTTCCTTGATATCAATTGTGTGTTTGGTCATATTTATTTTCGGAGTTCCATCTCTTTTGTTTATTTCTTGGGGGTTGTTACTTTCATCATAAATTAAACCATCAGTGGTGTCAAAATCTTCATTAGGTATATGTAAAGCACTAAAACTAAAATTATCAGGATTGTTTTTCGATGCAACAAAAAGCAATCCATTGTTATCGCTATTCTTTACAGAAAGCCATCTGACACTAGTTTTGTAGCCATTTTCTTGAGGTCTTATATAGGGTACATATTGCTCTTTAGCTGTGCTTTTATACAAATCAACAAAAGAAGATGCTTTTCTGTCATTGTAATTTTCCCAAGGTCCTCTTCCGTAATAGGTAATTGTATGATACTCTTTTGGTAGTTGCATTCGCATTCCTATTCTTGGTATATCACCTTTGTAGTCACTGGTATTTAATTTGTTTGAAACCTTAATAATTCCTGAAGGGTATATTTCGTAAGTAGTAGTAAACGTTGTTTTTACTCCAGGTAAATCATATACAATATCAATTACAATATTTTTAGAATTCACAATCTTAAAAGAGCTGACTTTTGCGTTTTTACTAGCATTTTTCCACTCAACATTTTCTAAATGCATTCTATTTCCAAAATCATTATCTGTAGGAGCTCTCCAAAAATTAGGCTTTGGTCCTTTGTTCTCTTTAATCAACTGTTGATTTTTATATTGATAAGAAACAATACGTCCTTCACTTTTATTGATTTCTAATTTGAAGGTGTCATTATATAAGGTTAAAATAGCTCCATTTTCTTGTTGATTAATGGTCTCTTCAGGACTATTTATAGGAAGCGAACCCCATTTGATGTTTTTATGTAGCAGAATTTGTTCATGAGCAACTTGATATCCTTTCTTTAGAATTCCCCAGTCTTTTTTTAAGGTAGCTCCAATGGTTAGGAAATACTCTGTATTCTTTTTAAAATTAATGTTATTTAACGATAATTTAAGTTCCTTTTTCTTGTGTGGAAGAAGACTAATGTCTTGTAATTTAAAAGTGTGAATTACTGTTCCGTTAGCTTTGATGCTTGCATTTAAGTTGAAAGCATTCAGGTTTGTAAAATCATATAAGTTTTCAATCACTATTTTCACTTCATTTGTTTCTGAAGTTTCATCAATAAAATTGATAAATTCATGTGCTTTTTTCACTTCGTATAATGCAGGTTGAGGCGTTCTGTCTGGAAAAACAATTCCGTTGTTTAAAAAAGTGCCATCGGTTGGCATATTCTTTCCATAATCGCCTCCATAAGCATAATACTTTTCACCTTTTTCATTTGTCTTCCAAATAGATTGATCTACCCAATCCCAAATAAAACCTCCTTGTAAATTGTCATATTTTTCAATTATATCCCAATAATCTTGAAAATTCCCAGTACTATTCCCCATAGAATGTGCATATTCACTTGGAATAAATGGTCTATCTGTTTTTGTTTTTCCAATTCTTTCAAAAGTAGCGGGAGTAGGATATTGCGGAACAATAATGTCAGTATTCCAATCCATATTAAACAAGTTATTATCAAACTTGTAAGTTCTTTCGTATTGTACAGGTCTTTTCGATTTTATATCATGCTCTTTAATGGCTTTGTAGCCAGCATAAAAATTTATTCCGTTGCCAGCTTCATTACCCATTGACCAAATAATTACTGATGGATGATTTTTATCACGCTCAACCATTCTAACCATTCTATCAATATGTGCTTTTTCCCAATTCTCTTTTTTTGCTAATGTGTGCTTTCCGTAATACATCCCGTGTGATTCAATATTGGCTTCATCAACAACATAAATACCATATTTATCACATAAACTATAGAACATTTCTGGTTGTGGATAATGACTCAATCTTACAGCATTGATATTATTTTGCTTCCATAACAATATGTCATGAATGATTTGTTCTTTACTGATTACATGTCCTGTTTCTGGATTGTGCTCTTGTGTATTTACGCCTTTTAAAGTAATAATTTGGTTGTTGACATACAATAAACCATTTTTGATTTCTACCGTTCTAAAACCAATATCATTAGATGTTGCTTCTATAATTTCACCATTCTCTTTAATAGTAACAATTAGTTTATACAAATTAGGATGTTCTGCAGACCATGATTCTACGTTTTTGATTGTATTTAAAAAATTTGTTTTTTTAATACTATTTTTGATAATAACTATCGTTTTTCTTTGTGTGTCAATTAATTTATTAGAGCTGTTTAGTAGCTTGTAAGTAATTTCTAACTCTTTGTTTTTTACAGCATGATTTTGAAGTTCTATGTCAATATCTAAAATACCATTTTTATAAGTCTTGTCTAATAACGAGCTGATTTCTAAATCTTTTATTCTGGTTTTTGGTTGCGCATATAGGTATACACTTCTTTCGATACCGCTAATTCTCCAAAAATCTTGACATTCTAAATAAGAACCATCTGTCCACCTATAAATTTGAATGGCAATGGTGTTTTCTCCTGCTTGTAAATGGTTACCGATATTAAATTCGGCCGGCAATTTACTTCCTTGAGAATAGCCAATGTATTTTCCATTAATCCAAACAAAACCTCCAGATTTCATGGCGCCAATATGAAGAAAAACTTCTTTTTCCTTCCATTCTGCATCAACTGTAAAAATTCTTTTGTAAGAGCCTACTGGATTGTAATCATGTGGAACTTTACCTGGGTTTTTAGGATGCTTTACATCTACATATTCCATCTCAGCAGAGATTGGATATTTATAATGGGCAAACTCATATTGATGATTGGCGTAAATTGGAATTCCGAAACCTTCAATTTCCCAGTTTGCAGGAACTTTAATGTCGTCCCATTTATTTGTGTTGTAGGAAGGAATGAAAAACTCATAGGGTTTGTCGATTGGTTTTTTCACCCATTTAAACTTCCAAATTCCATCTAAAGAAAGATAATTTTTTGAACTTTGATGCTCATTTTTAAAGGCATTTTCTTCATTAGAAAAAGAATAAAAAGTAGTGTGTGGTTCTTCTTTGTTTTCAGAAATAACAGTTTCATTTTCTATATAAGAATAAATGCTAACGCCATTCACTTTTTCATCTTGAATATTGGTTGGTTCTTGACAGCTGATAAAAACGAAATTCACCATACTTAAGAATATGATTGTTTTGTTTTTAATATTTAGTGTTCTCATGTTTAAATATCTTTATTTTTTTATGAATGATCTTAATGTTTGTGCCGCTTTTTCTACCGTAATATCTCTTTGAGGCATTCCAAACATTTCGTAACCTACCATAAATTTTTTAACAGTTGCACTACGCAGCAATGGTGGATAAAAACTCATGTGCCAATGCCAATGATCATTTTTTTGATTGTTGGTTGGTGCCTGATGAATTCCACTAGAATACGGAAAAGAACAATTAAATAATTGATCGTATGCTTTTGTGATAACGGAAATAGCGTCCGCAAAAAGAGTAGCAGATTTACGATTCAAGGTACTCATGTCTTTTTCAGCGCTTCTTGGAATAATCATTGTTTCATAAGGCCAAAAAGCCCAGAAAGGCGTTAATACTACAAATTCGTCATTTGTGTAAATGATGCGTTCATCTTTAATTAATTCTTCTTCCAAATACGTTTTCAAAAGTGATTTATGATGTGTTGTATAATATTTTTTTTGTTGGTTGTCTTTTTTAAAAACTTCATTAGGCAGTGTAGATTGGCTCCAGATTTGTCCGTGAGGATGTGGATTACTACAGCCCATTACCACACCTTTGTTTTCGAAAATTTGAACGTAATTTACTTTTTTATTCTCTGCTAATTCTTTGAATTCTTTTTTCCAAGCTTCAACAACTTTCGTGATATTTTCAACAGACATTTCTGCAATACTCTTTGAGTGGTCTGGACTAAAGCAAATTACCTTGCAAATTCCTTGCTCGCTTTCAGCTTTCAGCAATCCATCGCTCAATGTAAACGGATTGTTGGTGTTTGGAATGGCAGCAAAATCATTTTCGAATACAAATACATCATTGTAATCTGGATTTTTATCGCCATTAGCTCTTGTGTTATTGGCGCATAAATAACAATCTTCATCATAAGAAGGTCTCTGCTCTTTACTAGATTCTTCCTCTTGCCCTTGCCAAGGTCTTTTTGATCTATGTGGTGATACCAAAACCCATTCGCCAGTTAAAATATTGTAGCGTTTATGGGTATGTGTTTGTAAGTTATCGAGCATTTCTGTGTATCAACTTTATGAGTTATGAAAAATAAATGTAAATAGAGATTACAATAATGCAGACAAGAATTCCTAAGGTGTTAATATGTTTCCAAGGCGTTATGTCTACTTGTTTTGTGTAATGTTGCAGATATGCTTCTTTTCTTGGTCTAAACTTTCCGATAAGTAGCATAATCAATACGTTAAAAACAAATAAAATAGCCATCACATGTAAAAAGTGAGGGAATAAACCTTCGTCTTTATAAACAATTTCATTTAAGATAATGTAAATAATATACAGAACTGCACCAGAAACAATGGCGATTTTCGCTGCGATAGCAGGAACATATTTCGTTAAATATCCAACAACAATAATTGTTAAAATAGGAATACTATAACAACCATTCACTTTTTGTAAGTATCCAAATAAACCATCTGGAGCATTGGCAATAAGCGGTGCGATACACATTGATAAAATTGCTAATAGTATTCCGAAACGCTTCCCTGCTTTTACAGTTTCTCTTTCTGTTGCATCTGCTTTAAAATGAGATTTGTAAATGTCTATTCCGAATAAAGTAACAGAACTATTTAAGGCAGAGTTGAATGAACTTAAAATTGCACCAAACAAAACAGCTGCAAAAAACCCAATCCAAGCTGCGGGTAAAACTTTAGTAACCAACATTGGGTATGCTTCATCTGGGTTTTCTAACGTATCTCCAAACATGTGAAAAGCGATAACCCCTGGAAGGACAACAATTAAAGGCCCTAATATTTTGATAAATGAAGCTAAAATCAATCCTTTTTGCCCTTCTTTTAAGTTTTTTGCACCCAAAGCTCTTTGGATAATTGCTTGATTTGTCCCCCAATAAAAAAGATTTACCAATAACATTCCTGTAAAAATGGTTCCAAAAGGGATGTCTGATTTTGAGGATCCAACAGCAATAAATTTCTCAGGATGCGATTGCATTAAAGTAGAAATACCATCAGAAAGACTTCCGTCCCCAACAGCGAGTAATCCAAAAAACGGAATTAACAAACCTCCAATTAGTAATCCAACAGCATTAATTGTATCAGAAACTGCTACCGCTTTTAATCCGCCAAATATGGCGTAAATAGAGCCAATAATACCAATTCCCCAAACGGTAATCCATAAAGCTGCAGTTTTTGATACCCCAAAGAGCTCTGGAACTTCAAACATTGAGTTTATGGCCAATGCTCCAGAGTATAAAACAATAGGTAATAATATGACAACATAACCACTTAAGAATAATCCAGAAGTGATGGTTTTTGTCATTTTATCGTACCGACGTTCTAGGAATTGTGGAATTGTTGTAATTCCACCTTTTAAATATCGGGGTAATAAAAATACAGCAGTAATAACCATTGCAATCGCTGCAATAACTTCCCAAGCCATTACTAAAATACCTTCTTTAAATGCGGCTCCATTTAAACCTACAATTTGCTCTGTTGATAAGTTGGTTAGTAATAATGAACCAGCAATAACGACACCAGTTAAGCTTCTTCCTCCTAAGAAATATCCGTCAGAACTGGCTTCGTCTGTGTTTTTGCTTTTTACGTAAGAGATAATAGCAACAAGGATCGTAAAGCCTAAAAAAGTGATTAATTGCATATGTTTTGTTTTAAAATTTAATCTTTAGTTGTTGAGTTTGATTTTCCAATTAACATTGTATTCTTCATCTGGATTTAATATTTGCAATCCGATGTTATTATTTAAGCTGTTTGGCGGTGCTGTTAAAAGTTCTATAGCGATGCAGTTTTTTTCAGTTGGAGGTGTATAAACTTGAATGTAATTTTCGTTTGCTGAAGAACTGATGTTTATATTGTGGTTTGGGGTTTTGAAATCAACATCGTTCTTTGATAAAGAAAAACAATCGTCTAATTTTTCATCTTTTATCTGAAATTCAGAATTATAATTATTTGTAGTAAGTTTTAATGGAGACATGTTTTTGTTAAAAACAATTTTTTTTGTGCTGCTAATTAACAAGGTGCTTTCGTGCAGGTTTTCGCTAAAAAAATACGGATGCCAACCTAAACTATAAGGAAAAGGATTGTCATCTTCATTTTTTATAAGAGCATTTAATTCGATGCTATTTTTGAAAAAAGTATACGTAAGTATAATAGAATATTTGAAAGGAAATCCTATTTCTCTCTCTGATTGATTGTATTTTAAACTGATTGTTTGTGATTGCTCAGAAGTAGTATAGTTTAAAATTTTGAAATTTTTATTATAAACGAGCCCATGAAGTGCACTTTTTGTTTCTGGGTTGTTAATTTCTAGCTGGTACATTGTGTTGTTAAAAGTGTATTTTCCATTTTCAACCCTACCTGTAAAAGGAAATAAGATAGAAGAAGCATATTTTTTTTCGGCAGAAACAGGTTCAAATTCTTTAATAACTGGAATGTTGTTTAAAGTGAGCTCTTGTAAACTACCACCTTGATCTAAAAATATTTTTGCACGAAAATTAATTTCAGAATTACTCAGTTCTAAATAATTTCCTTCTTTTTTATGCTCTATTTTGTACACGCTTTTTTTTAATTTTATAATGAATTTCTGATGACAAGATTGATTGGGTTCTGTATTTTCAATTGCTCTTTGTTCATAAACATTTGTGCAAGTTTCTTACCCATTTCAGTAAAATCTGTTGTCATAGTTGTTATGCCGCCTTCTAATATTTCTTTTAATAAGCTATCATTGATCGCTATTATTCCTAGATCTGTACCTGTTTTTAAGTTTTCTTCGCGAGCTTTTTTTATTAATAAAATTAAATTTCGATCATCTGGAATTAAATATATTTGATTTTTTTTAGGAACGTGATTTTCTAGACTATCTATAATACTATAATCTATTGCATTTGTTTCACAAAACTTTGTAAACCCTTTTTGCATTCCTAAAGGTTGTTTGTTGTCTTGAAAAAGTAATATAATTTCTTTGTACTTTTTAATTAAAGTTGAAGCCTCAACAAGATTATTGTAAATATCTTTTTCAAAGTTTTGATAGATAGATTGATAATCGCCTAATTCTTCATTTGTTTGATCTAAAATATATACTTTTTCACTTGGTAATTTTTCGATTACATTCTTAGTATTTTTTAAATTTGAAGGCATGATGATATAGCTATTGTAGTTGCCAATATTATCATAAATTAATTTTGAAAAAATATCATAATTAAAATGATGAAAGAAAATATCCACTTGGATGTTTTCTGGTAAATTTTTCAAAAAAGAATTATATAAATCTTCTTTAAAGACATTTAATTCGTCAAATAATAAAAAAACTTTTTTAGCGATATCAATATTTTCACTCTTTACATAATAGCCCTTTCCAGAAATTGATTGCACTACTCCACGAGCTTTTAATTCGCTATAAGCCATTAAAACAGTATCTCTAGAAACTCCGTACTTGTTCCTAATGCTGTTAATTGAAGGTAGTTTATCTCCTTTTTGTAAAACCGTATCAATCAACGATTTTTCAATAGAGGTTATGATCTGTTTGTATTTAGCAACACCTAGGTTACTTTCTATTTTGATTATGCTCATGTAGCAAAGATATAAAATATCATGAATAAAAAAAAACTAGTAGGGAATGGTAGGTTTTGTTGAAAAATAGTATAGATTGCAGAATGTTAATGTAATCTTATTGAAAAATCTTACTAATTTTTTATAAAAACCACAAAACAAACAAGTCAAATGTGTAAATATAATTAAAAAAAGTATCTAAGATAATTCAAATTTAATTCTTTAGAGTATGAAAAAATTATTTAATACATTGCTTGTTTTCTTGCTATTCTTTCCATTTCCAATGAGCGTTCAGACCTTTGGGCCGGAGGAGATGTACATCAAAAGCGATTTTAATTGCTAGAAATAATGGCAAGCTATCAATAATAAAAATTAAATAAGTTAAGTTAATGAGATTGTTATATATGTCAATTTTATGTTGTTGTATTTCTTTAAGTACACTAGCACAAAAAGTAACCAAATTGAATTCAAATCAGTTAAGCGTAACTGTAGATGAAACATTTCCTAGGATTGTAAACTATCAGTGGAACTCATCAGGAGAAGCCCTATCTGCAAATGAAAACCAATTAAACACGATCCTCATCAATGGTGAAAGTTATGCTCCAAAAGTTAGCTCTAAAACAGAAAACAATAAAATACTTTATACGCTTACAATTACCGAATTAGATTTAGAATTAAAACTTCATATTTCAGTTCAAAAAAATATCGTTTCATTAAAATTTGATACAATAACAGAAAACGGTGTTTTTAAAGTTCATACTATTGAGTTTCCTAATCATAGTCTTTTAAGCGTAAATAGCACTGATAAAAATGGGCAGTTCTCAGGCTCAAAAATGTTTACAGCTATTGAAGGAACTGGAGATGTTTTTCAAAAAGTAACTAAAAAAACACCCGTAGATAGTGTTGCAGAAGGATATTTATATGCAATTGTAAATACAAAAAAACTAGCTGGATCGATTTGGTCTAATGCCGTTGAGGAAAAGACAGATAACAACCGTTTACAAAAGCAAACAACAAAACATAATCGAGTTCTAACTACTAAAGTCTGGAGTGGTTCATGGGTTTATAGAGCAAAAGGGATGACAAAACCAAGCCCTTTGCCAGAACTAAAAATTGTGATTACCAATGATGTTAATAATGACAATTTGGTAGATTGGCAAGATGGAGCAATCGCTTACAGAGATATTCTAAATACACCTGTTGGTTCAGAGAAAATTCCAAACCTGGTTGTACAAAGGATTCCGATGAATTTTGCGAGTCAAGCTACCAATCCATTTACCAAATCATTGGAGGAAACCAAACGTATATTTTTAAACACCGACGGACTTGGACAATATGTGATTCTGAAAGGATACGGTTCTGAAGGACACGATTCTAAACATCCAGACTATGCAGATATAGGACATAGACAAGGAGGAGCAGAAGAACTAAATGTGTTAGCAAACGCAGCTAAAAAATACAATACATCAATTGGTGTGCATATCAACGGAACAGAATCGTATCCAGAAGCACAAGCTTTTAATGAAACATTGGTAAATAAAGAAAAAAAAGGTTGGAACTGGTTAGATCAATCTTATTATATGAATAAAAGATATGATGGCGTTTCTGGGAATAGATTGAGAAGAATAAAATCATTGAAAGATCAAGTGCCTGCTTTAGACTTTTTGTATGTAGATGTTTGGTATGCAAAAGGAAGTTGGGATAGTAGAGAATTAGGAAGAGAAATTCACTCTTTAGGATTCTATTATACAACAGAATTTCCACAAGATCACGAATACGATGCTGTTTGGAATCACTGGGCCGTGGATTATAAATATGGTGGGAAAACGATCAAAGGATTCAATAGTAAAATTGTTCGTTTTATTAGAAATCACCAAAAAGATACATGGATTGCAAAACACCCTTTATTAGGTGGTGCCGAAATGGTAGATTTTGAAGGTTGGCAAGGAAGAATTAATTATGATGATTGTATAGATGTTACATTTGATGTGAACCTGCCTACTAAATATTTACAGCATTTCCCTATTGTAAAATGGGAAGAAAAAAGCATCACTTTTACTGATGAGGTAAAAGTATCTGCAGACTCAGGAAAAAGAATCATTACAAAAAATGGTAAAGTATTGCTAAAAGGAAATACGTATCTATTGCCTTGGAATCCTAAAACTGAAGAAAAATTATATCACTGGAATGATACAGGAGGAAGTTCTTCTTGGGAATTGCCTACTTCTTGGAAAAATACTGCTACTGCTTATATGTATCAATTAACAGATTTAGGGAGGGTAAACGAGGAAGCAATTTCCGTAGTAAATAGTCAAGTTGAACTTTCAGCGAAAGCTAAAACACCTTATGTACTCTTTAAAAAGAAACAGCAAAAAGAAACCGTGGTTTGGGGAGAAGGTTCGTTGGTGAGAAACATGGGATTTAATAGTGGAGATTTAAATAATTGGACGCTAAATGGAACAAATACGGCAGTTAAAAGAAATAAAAATGGACAATACGAATTGTCTATAGATAAAGGCGATATGGCTGAAGTAAGTCAAACAATTAAAAGCTTACCTAAAGGGCATTATTATGCGTCTGTTTATGTAAATGCAGAAAATAGAAAAGCAACCTTAGCCGTGAAAACAAAAAACACATCGACATCAACATATACCGTCAATTCTTTATGGGAAAACTATATCGCAGCGGATAGTAAACATGGTACAAACATGCAAAGAATGTATGTACACTTTGATGTAGATGAGCATCACGAAGATGTTGAATTGTTTTTAAGTGCAGATAAAGGCACTGGTAACGTATTGTTTGATAATATTAGAGTAAAGGCAATTGCCCAAACGAAAAAAGCAGACAGCCTCTATTTTGAAGAAAATTTCGAGCATGTGCCATCAGGAATTTTTCCATTTGTTAAAGGTCCTGCCGGAGGATCGAATGATCCAAGAATTCATTTAGCAGAATTACACTCTCCTTACACTCAAAAAGGTTGGAATGGAAAAAAAATTGATGATGTGATTGAGGGAAAATGGTCTTTGAAATTACATGAAAATATATATGGACTTGTGGTGCAAACTATTCCGCAAAATGTACGTTTCAAAGCAGGGAAAAAATACACAGTTACTTTTAAATATCAAACAGAATCAAGTGATTATTCATTTGCTATAGGAGATAATACTGAAATAGTATCAGAAAGTATTATTGCAACTCAGCTAGAAACGCAAACATACTCAGTTACTTTTATTGGATCTAAATCTGGCAATTCTTGGTTTGGATTTGTCAAGAATAATAAAAATGAATCGGATCTTATTATTGATGATATTGAAATAAAAGAACATAAAACCAACAACTGGGTGATTACTGAATCTTCTTCTGAAGAAACTTCTGGAGAAGGCGAGAAGAATGGGCATGCAAAACATGCAATTGACATCAATAGTGAAACATATTGGCACTCGGCTTGGTCTGCTTCACAACCAAGCTATCCACATTCTTTTACTGTTAACTTAAATATAGATCAAATAATTAAAGGGTTTACCTTTTTGCACAGAACAGACAAATATAACGGCAGGCCAAAAGACATTACAATTGAAACAAGTACGGATGGTTTAACTTTTGAAAGCCTTGGTGATTTTATATTGAACGATGGCACTGCAAAACAATTAAGAGAATTAACGACTCCAATAACTATTAAGTATTTTAAAGTTACAATTACAAGTGGTTATGATGATAATTCGGGGGAAGATGTGTTTTTTACACATTTAGCAGAGGTTGGAATTTATTAGGATTTTTTTATATTTTATAAGCGGTTAATAATTAAACAATTAAAAGTATGAGTTTAAGAAGAGATTTCATAAAAAACCATCCATTATGGAAAAAATTCGGAGAACATGCGCAAGGAGCTGGTCATGGAGGAATGGATTTCTTCGTGATTGACGCTTTTATTGAATCAGCAAAACAAAATATAGCTCCGCCTTTAGATGCTTATGATACAGCTGCTTGGAGCGCAATTACGCCACTTTCTGAATTATAGATAGAAAACAACGGTGAGCCACAAGATTTCCCTGATTTTACAAGAGGAACGTGGGTGAAACGGAAACCTTACAATTGGATTAAAGACACATATTAAGAAAAATAAAATAGTAAAGATAGATGAGAGAAATTATATCATTAGCCCCTGGCAGGACTTGTCTTTTTGGAGATCACCAAGATTATTTAGGATTACCAATAATAGCATGTGCTATTAACAGATATATAAAATTACATGCCGTAGAGAATAATAAAAGGTATTTTAATATTTCAAAACCAGACATTCATAAAACCAGAAAAATTGAGATTGATTCTATAACCAGTAACATGGTTGTTAATGGAGACCATTTAATGTCAGTTTTAAAAATTGTTAGAAAGTATAATTGCATTCCAGATAAAGGGTACGATGTGGAAGTGACAGGCAACATACCTATTAATGCAGGAACTTCTAGTTCTTCTGCTGTAGTAATTTCTTGGACGAAATTTTTGCTAGAAGCTTTTGGGTGTAGCGAAGAGGTTACTCCAGAGTTTATTTCAAAAATAGCTTATGAAGCAGAAGTTACTGAGCAAAATTCTTCTGGAGGAAAAATGGATCAATATAGTATTGGTTTAGGAAATGTCATTTATTTAGAAACAGGTGATGATTTTTCTTACGAAAGGATGAATGTAAGCTTACCTGGATTGATTATAGGAGAATCAGGTATTCCAAAAAATACATTAGGGCTTTTAAAAGAACTGAAAGAAAATACTTGGTTATCTATCCACAAGATAAAAGAAGCTGATTCCAATTTTGATTTAAAAAAGGCGGTTAAAAGCGATTATAATACATATAAGAATTTTGTACCTGAAGGTTTACAGTCCTATTTTTATGCCGCAATTTCGAATCATGATATAACGAGAAAAGCGTATAAGGAATTTAAAAAAAATAAAATTGACTATCAAAAAATTGGTAGCTTAATGAATGAGCATCATAAAATTTTAAAAGATGTTTTGAAAATCACTGTTCCGAAAATTGACGCAATGATTGATGGAGCATTACAAGCAGGAGCTTTAGGTGCAAAAATTGTTGGTTCTGGTAGAGGAGGAAGCATTGTTGTTTTAGCCCCTGAAGGAAAAGAAAAGGAAGTTATTGAAGGAATTATGAAAGCAGGAGCTAAAGATGCATACCAGGTGTCTGTAGATTCTGGGGCAAGAATAATTAAACAAGTAGATTTCGAAATCTAACTTAATACTATTTGATCCGTCCTGAATAATCGACACAGATTATTAGATAAAAATAATTAATTAAACACGTATTTTTTCTTTTATAGGTTCTCATTGTTATTTTATATATGCATTTGATTTCAACATATAATTTGAACAATGTGGTTGTTTGTTGTTGTAAATATCAATTTCATTTTTTACTAAAATCTTCATAATTGGAAGTTCTTTATTAAACTCTTGTTTTTTTACATTAGGATACTTTTTTGTGTATCGCTATTTCAGGACAAGGCATTTTTAAAATAAAAAAACCTTGCTAAGAAAAGCAAGGTTTTGATGATTTGGTAAGATTTTATCTAAAATTCCCAAAAAGAATTAAATACGCTCTAATTATTGTCTTCTTTATCATTTTCTTTATCGTTTTCTTTTAGCACTTCTTTTTTTACAATAGTGCCACTAGGATCTAAAACTACTTCCATTTTGGTTTCTCCTTTTTCAATTTCAATTTCATATACCTTTCCTTCTTGGGTTTCAGAGATTTCTGCTGCTTCAATATCATAACCAGGAAAAGCTGTCATTAAAGCTGTTTTTACAACGTTAGGTATTTCTTTTACCTTAATTTTATGCTCAGTTTCTTTCCAGGTGCCATTTTCTAAGAAATTGGCAGAATATGCTACTTTGTGCATTTTAAATTCTACTTCCCATTCGGTAGAATTTTCTTTGTCCCATTTTATTTTTTTAGCCATTGGAAATTTCTTTGCAAATGCCTCTTTTACTTTTTGTGGTACTTTTTCTCCTGAAGAAAAAGCAAGCATTGTGCAAGCTAAAAATGTACCTAAAATTACTTTTAATGATTTCATTGCTATCTTATTTAAGATTATTAATACTGTAAATGTACCACCCAATTCTAAAGATTATTTTAAGAGAATCTAAAGTGTTTTTGAATTAACGTACTTTTAACAAAAATGGCGTATCTAGTAAAAGATACACCATAATTAAGGCTTTATTGTAAAATTCTGCTATTAATCATTATCAGAATCCTCTTTGTCTTCATTGTCTTCATTGTCTTCATTGTCTTCATTGTCCTCTTTATCTTCTTTATCTTCTTTCTTTTGCTCTTTTTTTACAATGGTTCCTTTAGTATCAATAACTACTTCCATTTCAGTTTCTCCTTTTATAATAATAAATTCATAAACCGTCCCTTCAGTAGTTTCAGAAAGCTCCATTTCCTTAGTGGTATACCCTATGAAGTTGACATTAAAAGCATCCATTACTACTTGTGGAATTTCTGATGCAGTAACTTTATATTCAGTCTCTTTCCATACTCCGTCTTGCGTAAAATTTGATGAGTATTCTTTTTCGTTCAGCTTAAATTCTACTTCCCATTCGGTATCTGATTCTTTAGACCATTTTACATCTGTTGCATCTGAGAATTTTTGAGTAAAGGCATTTTTTACTTTTTGTGGTGCTGTAGCTTCTTTGTCACACGACATAAGATTTAGTGTTAATACAACGAATACCAATAGTTTAATTTTTTTCATTTTAAATATTTTTATGGTTAACCATAAAGGTACAATCCAATTCTAAAGAAATTTTTAAGAGAATCTTAAGTCAAAATATTACTTGTTAAAAGTAACCGAAAATATATGATGGTGATTCTTAAATTTATAGGAGATGTTAAATTCATATAAATCACAAATTTTCTTGGCAATTGCTAAGCCTAATCCTGTAGATTGATTTACATTAGATTCTCTATAAAAACGCAGAAATAGTTTAGTTGGATTTGCTATTTCTTTTTCACCATAATTTGAGATAATAAGTGAGTTTTCATTTGACTGTATCTCAATATTTTTTTCTTTTTTAGAGTGTTTGATAGCGTTAGAAATAATATTATTAATTAACATATCTGCAAGATAAGAATCCATAAAAACAAAGAGAATGGTTGTGTAATGATAGGATAAATTATTCATTTGAAGCTCTTTAAAACTTTCAATTTTTTCATTTATTAAGTTGGTTAGATTTATTTTTTCAACTTTATTAAACTGATTATTATCTATTTTAGTAAGCGTTGTTACCTTTTTATTTAGCTGTTTTAGACGTTGAATGTCTTTTTGAATTGAAGAAATTTGTTCAAATTGTTTTTCATTTATGGCGTGCTCATTAATTATATTATCAATTTTAGCTTGGATAATTGCCAAAGGTGTTTGCATTTCATGAGAGATGTCTTCTGTAAACTGCTTTAGATTTTCATAATCGGTTTTTACCTTATTTGTAAGTACTAAAATCTCATTTTTTAGCTCAGAAAATTCTAACACATCACTATCTGTAAGCTCAAGAGGTTCTTTTGATGTTAATGAGAACCGTTTCATTTGTTCTAAATTTTTAAAGAATGGGCTCCATAACTGAATATTTTTTTTAATATTGAAATAAAATAAAATGATAAATGCTAATAAAAATATAGCAATATTAGATAGTACAATAATAAATAGAAAGTCTTCAGATTCTACCATCATATGCCTGACAGTTATTTGGTAGTTGGTTCCATTAATGTTTTTAAAAGTAGAGAGTTCTCTAAATAATTCCATTTCATCCTCTGAGGGATCATAAATAATGGTGTCTTTTAAAATTTTATTTTTTAAATTATGAACTATTTTAACTTCTGTAACTGGTGGTAGAGAAAATACAACATTATTATTTTGTATGGCATTAGTTACACGTGCTTCAGTTGAATATAATACTTTTTCTACTTCTACTTTTAAAAGATATTTGGTGTAAAAGTATAAAACTGTAGAGCCCATAAGAGATAAAACTAATCCAATTAAAAGAAAATTTTTAGATGTTTTTTTTATAAGTTTTGTTTTCTTCGCCATTGATTTTTATTAGTTTTCAATAAATTTATAACCACTACCGTAGGCTGTTTTAATATATTTTGCACCCTCAGCAGTTAATTTTTTTCGTAAATTATTGATATGCACATAGATAAAATCAAAATTATCTAGTAAATCACTATCATCACCCCAAAGATGTTCTGCGATAATTTCTTTTGATAAAACGCGTCCCTTATTTGAAATAAAAAAGACCAATAAATCATACTCTTTACGTGTTAACGCCATTTCTTTCCCATCAATATATGCTGTTCTAGATTTGGTATCAATTCGTATTTCATTAAACTCCATAACCTCATCACCACCATATTTACCTCTTCGAAGCACTGCATTGATTCTCGAATTAAGTTCTGCTAAATGGAATGGTTTTGTAATGTAATCATCAGCTCCTAGATCTAAGCCTTCCAATCTATCGGTCAATGAATTATTAGCTGAAATGATAATGACACCTGCTTTTTTCTTTTCTTTCTTCAATGCTTTTAGTACATCCAAACCGCTTCCAGAAACCAAATTGATATCTAAAATAATAACATCATAATCATATAGAGCTGTTTTTTCAGAGGCTTCTTTAAAATCTGAAGCAACTTCACAAATATTTCCATCTCGTTGTAAATAGGTAACTATTGATTGTTGTAAATCGCGTTCGTCTTCAGCTATTAGATATTTCATGTCTGTAAATTTAATACCATAATAATAGTTAATAATAGTGTTGTGATGAAAAATATTTTATAAAATAGAGCATTACAATGTATTTAATTGATCAATAATTTGTATAAATATGCTGTTCCAGTAAGCCGTGTGTAAATAAGGAGAGCTATTTCCAAAACGAACTATAATAATTTCTTTTTCAGGATAAATATATATATACTGCCCATATAAGCCGATGGCAAAAAAACTGCCATATTTTAAGGGACCAATACCCCAATTATTATGATAAAAATGTTTGTTATTTCCAATAGAGTTTGGTTTTGTAGATTCTTCAACCCACTCACGAGAAATAATTTGTTTACCGTTCCAATTTCCTTTTTTTATATATAGGCGAGCAAATTTCGCGAAATCAATGGTGCGTGCTTGTAAACAACAAAATGATTTTTCTATTCCTTGATTATCGTCTCTATCAATACTCCATTTTGCAGAAGCCTCCATGCCCAATTCTTTCCATATTTTTTCTTGTAAATATAAAGATACAGGCTGGTTCGTTACTTTTTCAATGATATAAGTTAACAGCATTGTATTTATGCTACTGTATTTAAATGCTTTATCAGGATCTTGTTCTATTTTAGCATTTAGCATTCTTTTTCTCAAATCATTTCCCCAATAAAATTCTGCATTATCAGAAAAAAGGTTGAATTTATTATCACTAAATGCAATTCCAGAAGTGTGATCCAGCAAGTGTCTAATTTTAATTTTATCCCAACCTGTTTTTTCTTTAAATTCAGGTAAATAATCAATAATTTTATCTTCTATGCTATTTATTTTACCTTCATCTATAGCAATACCAATCAAGGTTGATACAATTGCTTTTACAACTGAAAAACTAGATACTAAAGTGGTGTCAGAAAATTTTGGCTGGTAATTTTCATAAAGAATAGTATCTTTTCTAATGATAATGAATGAAACCGTTTTGTGTAATTTCACAAAACTATCTAAACTGACATTTGTAGCATTAAAATCTTTATTAATCAAGCCTATTTTTTTTCCTAATCCGTACTTTTTTGTAGGTGCTATGAAATTAAAAACAAGTCCGCCATTCTCTATGGTTCTACTAGGAAAATGTTTATATGATTTTTGCGTAGGAACTCCTCCAAATCGTATCGTTCGTAAAGAAGAGCAGCTACTTAATATTACTGATAAGATGATATAGAATGGAAATTTATATTTCATTTTATTCTTTTATAATTTTAAAAATTGTTGGTAATACAACAAGTAAAAGCGGTAAAGCAAAGACTAATCCTCCAATAACTGCAATTGCCAAAGGTTGATGTAATTGTGCTCCAGCACCGATGCCTAAAGCTAATGGTGCAAGCGCCATTATCGCTGCAAATGCAGTCATTAATTTAGGGCGTAACCTCGCTGCAATAGAATATTCAATTTTTTCTATATGAGATAAGGATGCATCACTTTCTTGATATTGTCTATAGGTAAATATTGAGTTTTCACCAATAATACCAACAATCATAATAATACCAGTATAACTACCAACATTAAGTGGTGTTCCTGTTATGTATAAACTTAATAAACAACCTGCAACTCCTAAAACTGCAATTACAATAATAGCTACTGCAATTTTTATTTTTCTAAATAGAAATAAAATCACAATAAAAACAAGTAGTATAGCAGATATTAAAATCATCATTAATTCTTTAAAGGCCTTTTGCTGTTCTTTATAAGCACCTCCATACTCAATAGTATATCCAGCAGGAAGCGACACGTTTTTTGTTAAATGACTTTGAATATCTTTAAGTGTTGAGCCTAAATCTCGATTGTTCAATCGAGCAGTAATTACGCCCATCGATTTTTGACTTTCGCGATTAATTTGGGCAACCCCTTTTCCTATTTTAATAGTTGCTACTTGATTGATGGGTACACTTGAGCCATTGGGTAGTAAAATTGCGGTATTTTTTATATCTGAAATCGAAGTTTTGCCTGCATTAGGATACATAAGTCGTATATCTACCATTTGTTCTTTATCAATCATTGAACTTACAACGGTTCCTTCTATTTGCGTTTGTAACTGTAACTGAAAATCGGCAACGGTCATTCCTAATTGTGCAAGCTTGGGAACATTAGGTGTAATGGATAAACTTGGGCCAGCAACAATAATTCCATCATTTATATCCGCTGTTCCTTTTATGCTTTCTATTTCGGTTGCTATTTTTTTAGAAAGCGATTCTAGCATTTTTACATCATCACCAAAAACTTTGATTTCAATAGGTTGTACAGAACTCATTAAATCTCCCAACATATCGCCAATTACCTGACCAAAATCTATGGTTAATTGCGGTACTTTTTCTTCAATACGTTTTCGTATTTCATCAGAAACCTCTTCAGTTGTATGGTTCCGTTTGTCCTTCAGTTTAATTAAATAATCCCCACGATTGGGTTCGGTAATAAAGAATCCCATTTGGGTTCCTAATCTTGCCGAATAAGCTTCTACTTCTGGTTGCGTATCCAGCACACCATTTACTATTTGAAGCATTCTATCGGTTTCTTCTAAGGTTGTTCCAGCAGGACTATTGTAATCTAAGACAATACTTCCTTCGTCCATTTCTGGTAAAAATCCAGAAGGCAATTTTGAAGGGATTACAATCAGTATAATTACACAAAATAGTAGAAAAAGTATTCCAATTATTGGTTTTCCTAATACATTATGAATCCATTTTGTTTTTGGTTCGTGTTTGCGTTCAACGGGTTTATTTCGAGTAAATAAAATTGATAATACAGGAACGACTAACCAGGTTACCAGAAAAGAAGCTGACAAAGCGATAATCATACTAAAAGCCATTACTTTAAAATACGCTCCCGCTACACCTGTCATTAAAACGAAAGGGATAAAAATTACTAATGTACTTAATGATGAGCCTATTATTGCAGGAAGCAAATGAGTGATGGTTTCGTGTGCTACCCAATCCATTTTCTCTTTAGGATGTTCTTCTCTTATTTTGTGTATTTGTTCTATAATTATCACTACATCATCTATCATTAATCCAATAGCTGCTGCAACTGCACCCAAAGTCATAATGTTAAATGTATAACCTATGGTGTCGAGAATAATAAGTGTTAAAGACAATGATACTGGTATGGTAAAAAGCACTACCATACTTGCCGAAAACGAACGCAAAAATAAGATGACTACCAAAAGTGCCAAAACTAAACCAATCCAAAGTACATCTTTAATGCTAGCAATACTGGTGTTTACAAAATCGGCTTGTTTATAATAGGGTTTAAGAACTACGCCTTTTGGTAGTATTTTTGATAATTCTGCAACTTTTTGTTCAATTGTATTGTTGATTTCAATAAGATTTGCATTTGGTTGTTTTACAATAGCTATTATAGGTACATTTTTACCGTTGGCAAGGATTTTTACGTATTCCTTTACCTCATTCACTTCAATAGTGGCAATATCTTTTAATCGAATTAATCGGTTAGGACTATTGACAATTACTAGGTTTTGTAAATCAGCTATATCATCTACTGCATTATCAGTAAGTGTCAAATACATTCTATTAAAATCGGTGATGTATCCATTAGATTGTAGTACGTTAGAATTTACAATAGCATTTTGAATCGTAGAAACTGAAATGCTTAAAGACGTCATAACATCAGGCTTTAGAACCACTTGAAACTCTTTATCCTTTCCGCCTATTACTGCAATATCTGCAACGCCAGGTGTTGCAGCCAGAAATGGTTTAACTTGATATTTTGCAATTTTCTTTAAATCTACTTGTGACAATCCATCCCCTTCTAAAGAATATCCCATGACAGGTAAAATAGAAGGATTCATTTTTTCTACTGAAAAAAAGGTGTTTGGTAAAATGGCTCCTTGTGATTGATTGATGAAAGATTCTATCTGTGATTTTGCGGTGTTAATATCTGTGTTCCAATCTAAAAACACCGAGATCTCACAACTGCCACGAGAGGTCGTGCTACTAATATATTGTAAGCCCTCAGTACGACGAATAATATTTTCTAAAGGAATGGTTACTGTAGTCATCATTTTAGCAACAGGTTGCTGACCAGCATCTGCAATGACTTTTATTTTTGGAAACGTAATATCTGGAAATAATCCCGTTTTTAAATTCTGATACGTAAAAACACCACCAATTAGTATGAGAATACCGATGGCTAGTAAAGGAAATTTGTAGTTAGAATGTAGTTTTTTCAAAGTATAACGGGTTTATTTACTCAATTTTAATATGCGAAATGCACCTTGTGTGACTAAGGCGAAAACGATAGTTCCGATAATTAAATCTGGTTTGTTAGAGTCTAACCAATAGACTAATAATCCAGCAATTAATACTCCCAAATTGATAATCACGTCATTAGATGTAAAAATCATACTGGCTTTCATATGTGCTTCTTCTTTATGCTTTGATTTTTGAAGTAAATACAAGCAAATAGCATTACCTATAAGCGCAAGAATGGAAATGAGAATCATTGTTGAAAAGTCAGGAATACTTTCAGGGTTAAAAAAGCGCCTCAATACTTCTAAAAATCCAATGATAGCAACTACTATTTGAAAATATCCTGCTATTTTGGCAATCCATTTTTTGAGCAGCATTGTTCCGCCAACAGCAAGTAAACTTAATCCATATACAAAAGCATCTGCAAGCATATCTAAACTATCTGCAATCAATCCCATAGATTTTGAGATAAGGCCTGTGGTCATTTCAAGAATAAAAAATCCGAAATTTATGATGAGAACCGTCCAAAGTAATTTACGCTGACTTTTTTCTTTTGTAAATTCAGAAATGTCTGTTTCTTCATAACTCATTTTTTTTTCATCCAATTTTAGTTGTGCAATCGATTTTTCGATAGCTTTTAAATTGTTAGTATGAAATAGAGTTAATGTTCGATTTTCAATATCGAAGTCTAACTGCTTAATCTCGGTAATACCATCTAATTGCATTCGAAGTAAATTTTCTTCGGAAGGGCAATCCATTTTTGAAATTTTAAAAACAGTTTTTTGCATTTAATTTTCTTTTAGTTTCGATATAGAAACTATTGTTGAATCCTGCATTTGATACCCACCTTTTGTTATGACCAAATCATTTACCTTAATACCTTCGGATTTTATTTGTACAAGTGAATCATTTTTAAGCAGAGTCGTTACCTGTAGCTTTAACGCAAGGGAATCATTTACTACCTTCATTACCCAAAATTTAGTCAATAATTCATTGGTTTGTAATGCTTTTTTAGGAATCGTCATTGCAGTGGTATCTTCCTTATAGATAGTTCTGATTTGTACATTCAAATTTTCAGGAAGATTACCACTTGGTAAAGCAATTAAAAAAACTTGAGACTGTGCCACAGGATCAATAGTTGGTAATGTTCCTGTTACTTTTGCGTTAAGTAATTCTCCATTTTGTAGTATAATCTCGCACGATGAACCAATTTTTATGGCGTTTCCATATTCATAAGGCACATTTACTTGTACTACGAGTGATTTGGGTTGCAGGATAGTAGCTAATACATCGCCTTCTGCTACATAGTCATTTAGGGTAACATTTAGTACTGTAAAAACACCTGTTACATTACTACTAATGGTTATAGGACGGATAAACTTACCTAAAGAACTATCAATTTTTACCGCTTCTTTTAGTGCATCTTGCTCTTTGGTTATAACAGATGCAAAAGCCTGTCCTATATTTATTCTGTCGCCTATTTTATACTTCATCCAAGAAATATATCCTGTAACATTAGAGCGTATATTTTCTTTTTTTTGATACTGTGTTACTCCATTAAACGTGAGGTATTCTTTTATGTCGTTTTGTTGTACCCTTACAACAGTAACATTAATAGGTGCTTTTTTTTCTGAAACAGCTTCAACCTTTTTTTTACAAGCAATAAAGCATGTAATTAAAAGGATAGCGACCATATATTTAGAGTATTGTTTTTTCATAATTAACTACCAGTTTATAAAATTATACTGGCTTTTTAATAACCAGTGGTTGGTTTGCATTTGTAATTTAGTGTAAGCATTCAATTTATAATTCTGAAGAACATTGAGGTAATCTACAATAGATATTTGACCTTCAACTAATTTTCCTTTGTATATTTCCAGTATATATTGCTGCTTCTCAAGTTGTTTATCCAATAGCATCATGTTTTTATCCAAAGCTTGTATTTGCTGCTCAATGGTTTGAAGATTATTATTCAGTTGAACCTTTGCATTTCCTTTATAAAATTTTAAATTTTCTACTTTTAAAACACTTTGTTGTACATTGTATTTTCGTTGTTTCCCATCATAGATAGGAATTGTTAAACGTAGCCCAATACTTGCGCCAAATTTTCGATATATATTAGGACTTTCAATGGCGTTTAATCCTGTATTAGCATAAGCAGTTACTTGTGGTTTGTATTGATTTTCAAAAACACGTTGATTGGCAACAATTTGTAAGCTGTCATTTTTAAACTTTTTTTGATAAAAAAAATGTAAAGGGTTTGTTGCATTAACAAAATTTGGAGCTTCTAATTTTTCAATAACACCTATTAAGGTTCCGCTTAAACTATATAATTGATTAATTGCAATAGTAAGATTATTTTGTATTTGCTGAAGTTCTAACTTCTTTCCTTCAATATCTAATTGCAATAATAAATAATCGCTTTCCATTAATACAGCGTGTTTTACCAATAATTTTACCACTTGTAATCGTTTCTCAAGGTCTTTCAGGATTTCCTTTGTAAATTCTTCCTGTAATTGCAATTGATAGGCAAGTATGTATGCGTCCGTAATATTTTTGACAATAGTATGGGTGATTTCTTCGGAAGTAAGTAAAATGGTTTTGTTTAGTATTTTATTTTGAAACAACAAATTATATGTAGCAGCTTGATTGAATAAATTTTTAGTCACATTTATTTGAGCCGAATACAAACCCCCATTTGTAATACCAGCGTCATAACCAAAAGCACTGGATGAAGGTGAAGTGGTAATATCTATAATTTTCCCATTATTATTGAAGTAAGGCGCCACCAATACTTCAGAAGTTGCGTTTACTTGTAATGAGGTATTTTGTGCAATTATGATGCTTTTTTGAATTTCACCAATCTTTAAAAGATTAGCATTTTCACCTAAAATAGGTGCGTTTAACTTTGCTTGCTGTAGAAAATAATTGAGACTCATTTGATTTTGAGAAAAGGTCAAAAAACTAATAAAACAAGTAATTAGTAGAAGGAATATGGTCTTCAAGAATAACGGATTAAAATTAAGTATAAATGTAGTAATAAATTCTAAAGAAAATATTAAGAGTAATTTTTGTTCGTTTATGAATTGAAATTTTTTACAACAAGAAATAGTATATTTTTTAAATAAAAAAAACCTTACTTAAGCAAGGTTTTGTCGGGGTGGCAGGATTCGAACCTGCGACCTTCACGCTTTCAGCGTGACGCGATATCGTTCATATATCTTTTAGCACCACGTTTTTTAATTTTTCTCTCTAACGAGATTGCTTCCAACTTTGAAGTAAAACCTTTTTGAAAAACTATATTCCAGTCCTTTGCTTTTGCTGTAAATCCTTTGTGATTAAATAAGTGCTCTAGAAGTCTCTCTTTTACATCGTTACTGGTATAGCCAACATAATGTTTTTGCAGTTGAACAGAAAAAAGAATATAGACAGTAAACATTTTTCTAAAACAAGAAAAAGCTGAATATAAATAAAATATTCAGCTTTTAGTCGGGGTGGCAGGATTCGAACCTGCGACCTCCTCGTCCCAAACGAGGCGCGATGACCGGGCTACGCTACACCCCGAAAATTTAGAATTAATAGTGTGTTTTATTTCGAGGAAAGTCGAGAGGCTACACCCCAAATATTCGGATTGCAAACATACTATATTATATCTATATTGTAAGGCATTTCTAATTTTAAAAACAAACAACAACATGAAGTATCTAAAAGCATCTTTCGGAATATTATTGATGAGTTTTTTACTGCTTGGTTTTATCAAGATAAACAAAGAAGAGCCTCAAGAAAATAAAGAATACGAATTGGTTGTTCCAGATTTAAATATTCCATGGGGATTTACTTTTTTACCAGATAATTCGATGTTAATTACAGAAAAAGAAGGAGAACTCATTCATTTTAAAAACGGAAAAAAGCAGAATATAACAGGACTTCCTAAAATAAAAGAACAAGGTCAAGGAGGCTTAATGGATATAAAATTGCATCCAAATTACAAGAAAAATGGTTGGATTTATTTCACATATGCCTCTGGTAGTGGAGTTGGAGATGGAGCAAATACAACGTTAATGAGAGCAAGATTAAATAATAATAGACTCATCAACCATGAAGTTTTATACAAAGCAAGTCCGAATTCTAAAAAAGGGCAACATTTTGGTTCTCGTATTGCTTTTGATAAAAAAGGATATTTGTATTTTAGTGTTGGAGATCGAGGGGATAGAGATGTAAATCCGCAAGATATTACTAAAGATGGTGGTAAAATTTATCGTTTGCATGATGATGGTGAAATTCCAAAAGACAATCCGTTTGTAAACGTAAAAAATGCAAAAACAGCAATTTATAGTTACGGACATAGAAATCCGCAAGGAATGAAAATAAATCCTTTTACTGGAGATATTTGGACACATGAACACGGACCAAGAGGTGGAGATGAAATTAATATCATTAAAAAAGGGAAAAATTATGGTTGGCCAACAATTAGTTACGGAATCAATTATAGTGGAACAAAATTTACAGATAAAACTGCTTTACCAGGAATGGAACAGCCTTTACATCAATGGACACCATCAATTGCGCCAAGTGGGATGGCTTTTATTGATACAGACAAATATCCTGGTTGGAAAGGTAATTTATTAGTTGGGTCATTAAAGTTTCAATACGTATCATATTGTACTTTAAAAAATGGAAAAGTAATTAAAGAAGAAAAAATAGTAAAAGGTTTGGGTAGAGTTCGTTCTATTGAACAAGGAAATGACGGATTTTTATACGCAGGAATCGAAGGATTAGGAATTGTAAGAATACTTCCAAAAAAGTAATTTTAATTAGTAATTGATTTTTGTTATAAAACTATTTTAATTTACCATATAATATTCTTCAAAAAATAATTTAAAAAAAATACATTTGCATTTATAAATTATAAAATGATGGCAGAAAGAATAAAATGTTTAATTATCGGTTCTGGTCCGGCAGGATATGCAGCAGCAATTTATGCAGCAAGAGCAGATATGAAACCAGTTATGTACACAGGAATGCAAATGGGTGGTCAATTAACTACAACTACAGAAGTAGATAATTATCCTGGTTATTCAAACGGAACAGACGGAACTTCAATGATGAACGATTTTCAAAAACAAGCAGAACGTTTTGGAACTGAAGTACGTTTTGGAATGGTTACTAAAGTTAATTTTAATACCGAAGTTGGCGAAATTCATACAATTATTGTTGATGAATCAATTGAAATTGAAGCTGAAACGGTAATTATTTCTACTGGAGCAACAGCCAAATATTTAGGAATAGAAAGTGAACAACGTTTAATTGGTGGTGGAGTTTCAGCCTGTGCTACTTGTGATGGTTTTTTCTATAAAGGACAAGAGGTTGTTGTTGTTGGAGCAGGAGATACTGCAGCAGAAGAAGCTACGTATTTATCAAATATTTGTAGTAAAGTAACAATATTGGTTCGTAAAGATTTTATGAGAGCTTCTAAAGCAATGCAACACAGAGTTAACAAAACTAAAAATATTGAGGTTTTATATAATTCAGAAATTGATGAAATTATTGGAGAAAATGTTGTTGAAGGAGTGAGAGCAGTGAATAATAAAACCGGAGAAAAAACTGATATTTCTGTAACTGGAGTTTTTATAGCAATTGGTCATACACCAAATACTGATATTTTTAAAGGAATATTAGATATGGATAAAACAGGATATTTAATAACTAAAGGGAAGTCTACAAAAACAAATTTACCAGGAGTTTTTGCTGCTGGTGATGTTCAAGATAAAGAGTATAGACAAGCTGTAACTGCTGCAGGAACTGGCTGCATGGCTGCTTTAGACGCAGAACGTTATTTGGGAGCTTTAGAATAAGTATCTACACATACTTTATATAAAAAAGAGATTGCGAAAGCAATCTCTTTTTTATTGTATAATATTTTGATAAAGTTAAAGCATGTATCTTTGAAAGTAATAATTAAAAAGACCGTTATCAAGTAAAATGATAGCGGTCTTTAACAAACAACTAAATTCTAAAACTTATAAAGTTTAAGAAGCTTTTTAAAGGTCAATAATGGTATGTCTGTTCAGTTCCCCCAAACATTTTACAGAAAAGATAATTGACTTTAATTTTTTAGAAACAATATTTGTTTTCAGCTTTTACTTTTTCTGCAATTTCATTACGTAAATCAACAATATCAGGGTAGTTTGCATATTTTGTAAATCGCTTTAACCCCATTAACATCATACGTTGTTCATCGCCTTCTGCAAAAGAAATAATACTTTCTTTACCTTTTTCTTCAATAATATCTACTGCGTGATACAAGTATAATTTAGACATAGCAATTTGAACAGATTGTTCTTTTTCCCCAAAACGCTTTACATTTTTCTCTGTTCTTAAAATTGCAGATTCTGCCATGTAAATTTCTATAAGGATATCTGAAGCAGCAATTAATAACTGTTGATGCTCTTCTAGTTCTTGACCATATTTCTGTACAGCTGCTCCTGCAACCATTAAAAATATTTTTTTCAACTTAGCAATCATTTCTTTTTCTTCAGAAAATAATTCAGAATAATCTGGAATGTCAAAAGAAGGAATTCCTATTAAGTCTTCTTGAACTTTCATAGCGGGTCCTAATAAATCTAGATGACCTTTCATTGCTTTTTTAACCAACATTCCAACAGATAACATTCTGTTAATTTCATTAGTTCCTTCGTAAATTCTGGCAATTCTGGCATCTCTCCAAGCAGCTTCCATAGGTGTTTCTTCAGAGAATCCCATTCCTCCAAAAATTTGGATTCCCTCATCTGCACAATGTTGTACATCTTCAGAAACAGCAACTTTTAAAATAGAACATTCTATCGCATATTCTTCTACACCTTTTAATTCAGCCTCTTGATGTGAGTTTCCTGCTTTAACTCTTAAAGCAATTCTATCTTCAATATTTTTGGATGCTCTATATGTTGCAGATTCTCCAACATAAGCATTGGTTGCCATTTCGGCTAACTTTACCTTAATCGCACCAAAGTCAGAAATACGAGTTTTAAACTGTTTACGTTCGTTTGCATAATTAACAGCGATTGATAAAATTCTTCTTTGAGAATCTAAACAAGCACCCGCTAATTTTATTCTACCAATATTTAAGGCGTTCATGGCAATTTTAAATCCTTCACCACGGCCGGCTAACATATTCTCTGCAGGTACAACTGTATCACTATAAAATACTTGTCGTGTAGAAGAAGCTCTAATTCCTAATTTGTGTTCTTCTTGACCTAGAGTGATCCCGTTTGGATTTTCTTTATCAAATTCTACAATAAAACCAGTAATATTTTTATCATTTTCTATACGAGCAAAAACAATCATTAATTTACAAAAACCTGCATTTGAAATCCACATTTTTTGTCCGTTAATTTTATAACTTTTTCCGTCTTCTGATAAGGTAGCAGTAGTTTTTCCTGAATTTGCATCTGATCCTGCTCCAGGTTCTGTCAAGCAATAAGAACCAAACCATTCGCCAGTAGCAAGTTTTGGTACATATTTTTGTTTTTGCTCTTCAGTTCCATACAACGTAATAGGCATTGTTCCAATTCCTGTATGCGCACCAAATGCAGTACTAAATGAACCTGTTCCGCTTGAAATATAATCACAGGTTAATAAAGTAGAAACAAATCCCATTCCTAAACCGCCATATTCTTCTGGCACAGCCACACCTAAAAACCCTAATTCACCAGCTTTACGCATCACTTCTTCAGTAAGTGCATAATCTTTAGCTTCAAATCTGGCTTTGTGTGGAATAATTTCACGATCGTTAAACTCCATCACAGCTTCTTTCATCATGGTTTGCTCTTCAGTAAAATCTTCTGGAGTAAACACATCCTCACACTTCGTTTCTTTTACAAGGAATTGTCCTCCTCTTAATAATTCTTTATTTTCTGTACTCATGATTTATTTGATTTAAGAATCAAGGAACTAGAATCAAGACTTGTAAATTTTAGTCTTGATTGAAATCTTGAAATTATTTTTATTTTTTTAAACTTTGAAACTTTAATACTTTGAAACTTTTTTACTATTTCAAAAATTCATAAACACCCGCAGCACCTTGACCAGTTCCAACACACATGGTAACCATTCCGTATTTTCCAGTCATATCTCTTTTGCGCATTTCATCAAATAACTGTACAGATAATTTTGCTCCTGTACACCCTAAAGGATGCCCTAACGCAATGGCTCCACCATTTACATTAACAATATCTTGATTTAAATTTAACTCACGCATTACTGCTAAAGATTGAGAAGCAAAAGCTTCGTTCAATTCAATTAGCTCAATATCTTTTTGTTGTAAGCCTGCTTGTTTTAATGCTTTCGGAATTGCAGCAACTGGACCCATTCCCATAATTCGAGGTTCAACACCCGCAGCAGCATAATTTACCATACGTGCAATAGGTTCAAGATTTAATTCTTTCACCATTTTTTCACTCATGATTAATACGAAAGCTGCACCATCACTCATTTGAGATGAGTTTCCTGCCGTAACGCTTCCTCCTTGAGCAAATACAGCTCTTAGTTTTGCCAATGCTTCTTTACTTGTCCCAGCTCTTGGGCCTTCATCTTTACTAACGGTGTATGTTTTTGTTGCTTTTTTTCCATTTGCATCAATATATGTTTGGTCTACTTTTATCGGAACAATTTGATCTTGAAAACGATTTTCGGCTTGCGCTTTTAATGCTTTCATATGAGAATTGTAGGCAAATTCATCTTGGTCTTCTCTAGAAACCTTGAATTGATTAGCAACAGCTTCAGCTGTATTTCCCATTCCCCAATAATACTCTTCATAACCAGCGTTTACCAAATCATAATTCAATTCTGGTTTAAATCCAGTCATCGGAACTGCACTCATGCTTTCTGCACCACCTGCAATAATACAATCTGCCATTCCGGCTTGAATTTTTGCTGTTGCCATAGCAATAGTTTCTACTCCAGAAGAACAAAAACGATTTACGGTAACGCCAGGAACATCAACAATATTTAATCCCATTAAAGAGATTAAACGTCCTATATTTAATCCTTGAGAACCTTCTGGCATTGCATTACCAACAATAACATCATCAATACGTTTTTTATCAAAATTTGGTAATTCGTCCATCATATATTTGATGGTTTCTGCAGCCAATTCATCTGTTCTTTTAAAGCGGAATACCCCTTTTGGAGCTTTTCCGACTGCGGTTCTATATGCTTTTACGATGTAAGCTTGTTTGCTCATAATAGTATTAAGATTTTAGTATAAAGAATTAAGACTTGTTGAGTGATTTTTGAAGAGAAAAATTCATTCTTGTAACTTCAAGTACCTCATTAATTATTGGTCTTACATTTTCTTCATTAATTAAATTTAATCTTTTAGATAAATATAATTGTGTTAATAATTCATAGGAAGAACCATTTGCAATCCCTAAAAACTGCTTGAATTCTCCATTTGTATTTCTTCCAGCTCCTTCAGAAATGTTTGAAGGAATAGAGACTGCACTTCTTCGTAGTTGGGATGTTAATCCATATTTTTCCTCTGTAGGAAAATTTTTAGAAGCTATATAACACTTTTCAGTTATATCCATTGCTTTCTGCCATATTTTTAACTCTTCAAATCTGTGCATAGTTTTATAGTATTTAGATTACAGTACAAAGTATTTTTTATATAAGTAACTAATCTTTTGTACTTAATACTCAGTCCTTGATTCTTAATTCCTCAATGGTTTCCCAGTTTTTAACATGTGTTGAATACGCTCCAACGTTTTTCTTTCTGTACAAAGACTTAAGAATGCTTCACGTTCAATATCTAATAAGTATTGTTCTGAAACTTTCGTTGGTTCAGATAAATCTCCACCAGCCATTACATAGGCTAATTTGTTGGCAATTTTCTGATCGTGTGCTGAAATGTATTTACTAGCTTCCATAGAATCTGTTCCAACTAAGAACATTCCTAAGGCTTGTTTACCAAGAACTAATACATCTTTTCGTTTTACAGGTTGTGTATATCCTGCTTCAGCTAATAATACTGCGTGTTTCTTAGCTTCTGCAATTTGTCTGTCTTTATTTACAACAACTACATCTTTTCCTTTTTGTAGTAATCCTAAATCGAAAGCTTCGTATGCTGAAGTTGCTACTTTTGCCATTCCTATTGTTAAGAAATGTTCTTGTAATACATTTAATTGCACATCTCCTTGATGGAATAAATCAGATGCTCTCAAAGCCATCTCTTTAGATCCACCGCCACCAGGAATTACTCCAACTCCAAACTCCACCAATCCTATATACGTTTCTGCGGCAGCAACGACTTTATCTGCGTGTAATGATATTTCACATCCGCCGCCTAAAGCCATTCCGTGGGGAGCAGAAATAGTAGGGATTGATGAATAACGCATACGCATCATGGTATCTTGAAAATATTTGATAGCCATGTTTAATTCGTCATATTCTTGCTCAACAGCCATCATAAAAATCATTCCGATATTTGCACCAACTGAAAAATTTGGAGCTTGATTTCCGACAACCAATCCTTGGAAATCTTTTTCTGCTAAATCAATTGCTTTGTTGATTCCAGCCAATACATCACCACCGATGGTATTCATTTTAGATTGAAATTCACAGTTTAGAATTCCGTCTCCTAAATCTTCAATTACAACACCTGAGTTTTTCCAAACTTCATTTGATTTTCTAATATTATCTAAGATGATAAATGCATCTTGTCCCGGTTTTTTGGTTTGTTTTTTTGAAGGAATATCATAATAATAAGTTGCTCCTTCTTTTACAGAATAGAAAGATGAGTTTCCGATAGCCAACATGTCTGTTACCCAAGCAGCCGGAGTTTTTCCTTCGGATTTCATAATTTCAATTCCTTTTTCGACACCAATAGCATCCCAAATTTCAAAAGGACCATTTTCCCAACCAAAACCAGCTTTCATCGCATCGTCAATTCTATAAAGTTCATCTGAAATTTCTGGAATTCTGTTAGAAACATATTCGAACATTGCTGAGAAATTTTTTCTGTAAAACTCCCCAGCTTTGTCCTTACCACTAACCAATATTTTAAATCTATCAATCGGTTTATCGATTGTTTTTGTCAATTCTAACGTTGCAAATTTTGTTCTCTTATTAGAACGATATTCTAAGGTATCTAAATCTAACGTTAAGATTTCTTTTTTACCAGTAGTATCAATAGATTTTTTATAAAAACCTTGTCCGGTTTTACTTCCTAACCATTTATTTTCCATCATTGTATTGATGAAATCGGGTAGTTTAAATAATTCATGAGCTTCATCCTCAGGACAATTTTCATAAATTCCGTTTGCAACATGTACTAAGGTGTCTAAACCAACAACATCAACAGTTCTGAAGGTTGCAGATTTTGGACGACCAATAACGGGTCCAGTTAATTTATCAACTTCTTCTACCGTTAATCCTAATTCTTTTACTTGATGAAATAACGATTGAATTCCGAAAATTCCGATTCTATTTCCAATAAAAGCTGGAGTGTCTTTTGCCAAAACTGAAGTTTTTCCTAAAAATTTAGAACCATAATCTAGTAAGAAATCTGTAACCTCTTGTTTACAGTTTGGACCAGGAACCACTTCAAAAAGTTTTAAATATCTCGGTGGGTTGAAAAAGTGTGTGACTGCAAAATGTTGTTGAAAATCATCACTTCTTCCTTTATTCATAAATTGGATAGGAATTCCAGAAGTGTTCGATGAAATGATGGTTCCAGGAGTTCTAAATTTTTCTATCTTTTCAAAAACTTGTTGTTTAATGTCTAATCGTTCAACAACAACTTCCATAACCCAATCTACATCTTTTATTAAATGTAAATCGTCATCGATAGTACCCGTTGTAATTCTATCAGCAAATTTTTGTGAATAGATTGGTGATGGACTCGATTTTAATGAAGCCATTAATGCATCATTCACCAAACGATTTCGAACAACTTTATCTTCTAAAGTTAATCCATTGGCTTTTTCTTTATCATTTAATTCCCTTGGAATAATATCCAACAAAAGTACTTCTACACCAATATTGGCAAAATGACAAGCAATTCCGCTTCCCATTATTCCAGAACCAATGATTGCTACTTTTTTAATTCTTCTAGTCATTTGTATAATTTATTGAGCAGCTATTTTTGATTTTTTATAAATCATTTTGTCTGCTATTAATTTATTTATGGTTTTTGTTACTTTAAAAAAGTTTTCTAATTCTTCTTCTGTAACATAATCTCTAACGACATCGTTAAATTGATAAACCGATGTTTTAGATATTTGTCGCATTTCTTTTCCGTACGGAGTTAATTTAATAAGTACTCCACGGCCATCTTCTGGATTTTTCTCTCTACTGATTGCACCTTTATCTTCCATCGTTTTTAAAATTCTTGAAAGACTTGTTGGTTCCATTCCCATTAAAGGGCCTAAAGCTGTTGATGGTGTTCCGTTTTCATAATCAATATTTAACAACACAAAGGCTGTTGCCATTGTGCTATCGTGCTTTGCAGCTTGTTCGTTGTATAATTTTGCAACGGCTTGCCAAGTTGCTCTTAATTGATGATCTATAGAAAATGTTTTATCCATAGTTACAAATGTATAAAAAAATATTATGCACGCATAGTAAATTAAAAAAAATTATGCATGCATAGTAATTTTTTTTTCAAATAGAGTTATTTAGTGTAGTAAATAGTGAATTTAACAAACAATTAAAAACTATTATTAATGTGTAAAATAATATTACTTAATTTTGTTTGATGAAAAAAACGATTCGTATTAGTATAATAATTAAATCAAATTAATGAGTAACTTATTAGAAATAAATAATGTAACTAAGAATTACGGAGAATTTACCGCTTTAAATAAGATCACTTTAAATGTGCCGAAAGGAAGCGTTTTTGGCTTGTTAGGTCCAAATGGAGCAGGAAAAACGTCGTTAATTCGTATTATCAATCAAATTACGTTGCCAGATAGCGGAACCATTTTGTTAGACGGAGAACCTTTACATCCAAATCATATAGAGCAAATTGGGTATTTACCAGAAGAACGTGGTTTATACAAAAGCATGAAAGTTGGTGAGCAAGCATTGTATTTAGCGCAATTAAAAGGATTGTCTAAAACAGAAGCAAAAAAGCGCTTAAAATATTGGTTTGATAAATTTGAAATAGGTGCTTGGTGGGATAAAAAAATTGAAGAGCTTTCTAAAGGAATGGCGCAAAAAGTACAATTTATTGTTACTGTGTTACATCAACCAAAACTATTGATTTTTGATGAACCTTTTTCTGGGTTTGACCCAATAAATGCACAATTAATTGCCAAAGAAATTTTACAATTGCGTGATGAAGGAGCAACTATTATTTTTTCTACACATAGGATGGAATCTGTTGAGGAAATGTGTGATTACATCGCTTTGATTGATAAATCAAATAAAATAATTGATGGAAAATTAGACGATATTAAAAGACAGTTTAGAACCAATACGTTTCAGATTGGTATAAAAACAAAAAACCCAAAAGAAATTGAAAACGTATTAAGACAGCAATTCGAAATTTTTCCTGCAGATTTTAGAATGTTAAATGAAGGTTTTACTGCCAATGTAAAAATACCAGAAAATGAATCTCCAAATAAATTAGTATCACTTTTAACAAATTATGGAGAAGTGCAACATTTTCTAGAAATGGTGCCAAGTGCAAACGATATTTTTATTCAAGCAGTAAACAAAAATAACTAAGTTATGAAGAAGTTAAAATTAATTATCAGAAGAGAATTCTTAGCGAAAGTTAAAAATAAATCATTTATAATGATGACTTTTTTAAGTCCATTATTAATGGTTGGAATCGGGTTTTTAGTATTTTTTTTAAGTAAAAAAAATGATGAAAAAGTTAAGAAAATTGTTTATGTAGATGAATATCAGCTATTTGAAAAAGAAGATTTTAAGGATTCTAAAACAATACAATATTCTGATTATACAGCATTAGGAATCGAAGAAACCAAAAAGAAAGTAGAAGAAGGAAACTATTACGGCGTTTTATACATTCCTAAAAAAGACAGTTTAGAAACTTTGGCAACATCTATCGAGTTTTATTCAACAGATTCTCCGAGTATGTCTGTAATTAGTGATCTAGAAAACAAAGTAGAAGCGAAGTTGAGAAATCTAAAATTAAATCAATTCGGAATCGATTTAGAAAAAATAAAAGCTTCAAAAATAGCAACAGATATTAAAATGTATAACTTCTCTGGAGAAGAATCTTCAAAGTTGATTAATGGGTTAAAAATTGGAGTAGGCTTAATTGCAGGGTATATGTTAATGATGTTTGTAATGATTTACGGAACCTCTGTAATGCGAAGTGTTATCGAAGAAAAAACAAGTAGAATTATAGAAATAATTGTATCATCAGTAAAACCCTTTCAGTTAATGTTAGGTAAAATTATTGGAAATGCTTCTGCCGGATTATTACAATTCTTTATTTGGGGAATAATCTTATTAATAATAGGTTTTATTTCTTCATCAGTTTTTGGTGTAAGTATGACAGAAGTACAAGCGTCAAAATTATCACCAGAACAACTTGCCGCAATGAAAGAAGCAGCAGGAAATGGAGCAATAGAAAAAGTTGTTCAAGAATTTTTCAGACTGCCATTAGTAACCATTTTTGTGTTATTTATATTTTACTTTTTAGGCGGTTTCTTTTTATACAGTTCTTTATTTGCAGCAGTTGGTGCGGCTGTAGATAGCGAAACAGATACACAGCAATTTATGTTGCCAATAATGTTCCCTTTAATTTTAGGGGTTTATGTTGGTTTTGCAACGGTAATTAATGATCCTCACGGACCCATTTCCACCCTTTTTTCTATGATACCGTTAACATCTCCAATTGTAATGCTAATGCGTGTTCCGTTTGGTGTTCCTTGGTATGAGATAGCCATTTCTATGGCATTATTATTAGTTACTTTTGTGTTTATGGTTTGGATGGCTGCGAAGATTTACCGAGTAGGAATTTTAATGTATGGTAAAAAACCAACCTACAAAGATTTGTATAAATGGATAAAATATAAAGGATAAAATGTATCTTTAAAACATGGAAAAAATAAAAGAAATTTTAAATTATACGTTTTCTTTTGGCGAAAAAATACAAATAACTGTTTTGGCAGTTTTGGTGTTAATTCTTGCTTTAATAATTACTACATTTTTATTAAAAGTGTTAAGAAAATTTATTACAAGAAAACTTCCAGATAATGATAAAATTAAATTTGTTTCTGTTTTTAGTTATTTAAAAGGGGTAGTATATATTATTATTTTTCTAGTAACCATGCATACTTCAGGAGTTAATGTTACTGCTATTTTTGCAGCTTCTGCAGCTTTATTAATTGGAGTTGGTTTGGCATTACAAACATTATTTCAAGACATTATTTCGGGTATTTTTATTTTAATAGATCAATCTGTACATGTTGGTGATATTATTGAATTAGATGGCAAAATAGGTAGAGTTGTCGTTATTAACCTTAGAACCACTAGAGCTGTTACAATAGATAATAAAGTATTGGTAATTCCTAATCATTTATTCTTAACAAACAGTTTATATAATTGGACAGAAAATGGTGTCGAAACTAGAGAAGTAATCAACGTTGGGGTAGCTTATGGTAGTGATGTTAGATTGGTAGAAAGACTATTATTAGAAGTGGCAAAAGGAAATAAATCTGTGTTAAAAAAGCCACCACCAAAAGTTTTATTCAGCAATTTCGGTGATAGTTCGTTAGAATTTAGAGTTGCATTTACTATAAATAACAGCTTCGAAGTGCGTTTTGTTCAAAGTGATATGCGTTTTGAAATAGACAGATTGTTTAGAGAAAACAATATTAAAATTCCATTTCCACAAAGAGATATTCATATTATTGATAAAAATAGTTAAGTATGTCAAAAATTTTAATCATAGAAGACGAAGTATCAATTAGAAGAGTTTTAAAAAAAATTATTTCTGAAGAAAATGATGGGTATCATGTAGAAGAAGCAGAAGATGGTTTGCAAGGAATAGAAATGATTATGGAAACTGATTATGATTTGGTTTTTTGTGATATTAAAATGCCAAAAATGGATGGTGTTGAGGTCTTAGAAAAAGTAAAAAAAATAAAACCAGAAATTCCAATTGTTATGATTTCTGGTCATGGAGATTTAGAAACAGCCGTAAATACAATGCGTTTAGGTGCATTCGATTATGTTTCTAAACCACCAGATTTAAACCATTTGTTAAACACAGTTCGTAATGCTTTAGATAGAAAAGAATTGGTTGTAGAAAACAAACGACTAAAGAAAAAAGTAAGTAAAAGCTATGAAATGATTGGCGAAAGTGATGCCATTTCTCATATAAAAAATATTATTGAAAAAGTGGCTGCTACAGATGCGCGTGTTTTAATTACTGGACCAAACGGAACAGGAAAAGAATTAGTTGCACATTGGTTACACGAAAAATCAGATAGAGTAAAAGCTTCAATGATAGAGGTAAATTGTGCTGCCATTCCTTCAGAATTAATAGAAAGTGAATTATTTGGCCATGTAAAAGGATCATTTACAGGAGCAAATAAAGATAGGGCAGGAAAATTTGAAGCTGCAAATGGCGGAACTATTTTTTTAGATGAAATTGGCGACATGAGTTTGTCTGCGCAAGCAAAAGTATTACGTGCGTTACAAGAAAACAGCATCTCTAGAGTTGGTTCAGATACAGATATAAAGGTAAATGTTAGAGTGGTTGCAGCAACTAATAAAAATTTAAAAAAGGAAATTTCAGAAGGCAGATTTAGAGAGGATTTATACCACAGATTAGCAGTAATTTTAATTCAAGTTCCTGCGTTAAATGATCGGAGAGAAGATATTCCGTTGTTGGTAGATTTCTTTTCTCAAAAAATTGCAGAAGAACAAGGTGATACAAAAAAAACATTTTCTAAAGAAGCAATTACACTTTTACAAGAGTACGATTGGACAGGAAATATTCGAGAATTAAGAAATGTTGTAGAACGTTTAATTATTCTTGGAGAAAAAGAAGTTTCGGCAAATGATATTAAGTTGTTTGCGAGTAAATAATCTTTAATAAAAAGTAAAAAGGGTCTTTGGTTAAATTGGAACACAATTAATAACGACCAACGAATAGCGAAAAGCGAAAAGCGCAAAATAAAAAAGGGAATCAAAACATTTTGATTCCCTTTTTTTGTTATAAAATTTATGCTTTAATTATTTTTTAAGATCATATCGATCAAGATACATCACCTTAGTCCAAGCTGAAACAAAATCATTTACAAATTTTTCTTGTCCGTCGTTTGCTCCATAAACTTCAGCAACGGCTCTTAATTCTGTATTAGAACCAAAAATTAAATCGGCTCTTGTTCCTCTAAATTTAATTTCACCTGTTTTTCTATTAGTTCCTTCAAATAAAGTATCATCATTAGAAGTTGCTTTCCAAGTGGTACTTAAATCTAAAATATTCGTAAAAAAATCATTCGTAAGCGTACCAACAGTATTTGTAAATACACCATATTTAGAACCATCATAATTGCCCCCTAAAACTCTTAAGCCCCCAACTAAAACAGTCATTTCAGGAATAGAAAGTGTTAATAGTTGTGCTTTGTCAATCAATAACTCTTCTGCGGCTAATCTTAAATCTTTTTTGATGAAATTTCTGAAACCGTCTGCTCTTGGTTCTAAATAAGCAAAAGAAACTAAATCTGTTTCTTCTTGAGAAGCATCTCCTCTTCCAGAAGTAAAAGGAACAGAAATCGTGTAACCTGCATTTTTTACTCCTTTTTCAACACCAACAGAACCTCCTAAAACAATTAAATCTGCCATAGAAACAGTACCGTTAAAATCTTTTTGAATTCCTTCTAAAACAGTTAGAACTTTATTTAATTCATATGGATTGTTTACGGCCCAGCTTTTTTGTGGTTGTAAACGAATTCTTCCTCCATTTGCGCCACCTCTCATATCTGAACCCCTAAACGTTGAAGCTGAAGCCCAAGCAGTAGTTACTAATTGAGAAATAGATAATTCTGAAGTTGAAATAGCTTCTTTTAATGTTGAAATTTCGGCATCAGAAAGTGTTTTTCCAGCAGGAATTGAATCTTGCCAAAGCAATTTTTCTTGAGGAAAATCTGGTCCTAAATAACGAGAAACAGGTCCCATATCTCTATGTGTTAATTTATACCAAGCTTTTGCAAAAGCAGCTTCAAAAGCTTTATGATCTTTATGAAAACGTTTAGAAATTTCTAAGTATTTAGCATCCATTTTTAAAGCCATGTCTGCAGTAGTCATCATTAAATTTTGAGTGCCATTTGCGTCACCAGCTTTTGGTGCTTTTTTAGCATTTGAAGCTACTGTTGGCTTCCATTGATGTGCTCCGGCAGGACTTTTTGTTAATTCCCAATCATAATTTAATAAAACATCAAAATAATCATGATCCCAAGTTGTTGGGTTTGGTGTCCAAGCGCCTTCAATTCCACTTGTAATTGTATCATCGGCAACACCAGATTTGTAGGTATTTTTCCAACCAGTACTCATTTCTTCAATCGTTGCGCCTGCAGGTTCTTTTCCAACAAATTCATTTGGATTTGCAGCACCATGAGCTTTTCCGAAAGTATGACCGCCAGCAACAAGTGCAACCGTTTCTTCATCATTCATCGCCATTCTACCAAAAGTTTCTCTAATATCAATTCCAGATTTTATAGGATCTGGATTTCCATTAGGTCCTTCTGGGTTTACGTAAATTAACCCCATATGAACTGCACCTAAATCGCTTTCTAAATTACCCTCTTCATAACGCGCATCATTTCCTAACCATTCAGTTTCTGATCCCCAATAAATGTCTTGTTCTGGTTCCCAAACATCTTCACGTCCGCCAGCAAAACCAAAAGTTTCAAATCCCATAGATTCCATTGCACAAGTACCCGCAAGAATAATTAAATCTGCCCAAGAGATTTTGTTTCCATATTTCTTTTTAATAGGCCACAGTAATAAGCGTGCTTTATCTAAATTACCATTATCTGGCCAGCTATTTAATGGTGCAAAGCGTTGTGAACCAGAACGAGCTCCACCACGTCCATCTCCAACTCTATAAGTACCAGCACTATGCCATGCCATACGCACCATAAAAGGACCATAATGTCCATAATCTGCTGGCCACCAATCTTGTGAATCTGTCATTAAGTTGATAACATCTTTTTTTAATTCTGCAAAATGAATGCTATTAAAAGCAGTTGCATAATCAAAATTTTTAGCCATCGGATTTGATGATTCTCCATTTTGACGAAGAATATTTAATTTTAGTTCATTTGGCCACCAATCTCGGTTTTTTGTTCCGTTACCAGCTGTTTGTTTTTGAGTTCCTCCCATAAAAGGGCATTTACCAATATCGCTATTTTTTTCCATGATTAATTAATTTTAATTCTTGAAGTACAAACCTACAGTAATTAGTTAGATAATTTTTATCTATAGTTTCTATTTTAGTATAGTTAAAGTCTATTACTAGTTGTTTTTACAAGTTACGTAATTTTTTAAATATCAATTCAAAATGGTGTGAATTAATTTTGTAAGTCAAAACTATAAGTAAAGTTGATGATACTATAAAAAGGTATCAGTAGCTTTTTTGCTTTCAATAAAATTTCGTAAGCCATATTTTCGGCTTGAAAAATAGTTAAGAATATAAAATAAAAAGAAGCACCAAATGCTTTTATGAAACATGTATTAGGTGCTATAGATACTTAATTGTAGTGTGTAATTTAGGGTAAAAATTCTGAGTAAATTACTCGGGGTTTTATTATATAATTAATCGAACTCCACCTAATTCTTCAATTTTATAAGGAAACTTATCGCTAGGAGAACCAATAAACATAAAGTTTACAGGGATTCCCCAACGATTAGATAATTCTTGAAGAATCTCTGGGTTAAAAGTTCCTTTTTCTATAATAAATTCTATTTTTACTTTCGGATACTCTCTATCTAAAAACTCAATTTCTTGGGATAAGTTTTTTGGAAGATTTTGATTCTCGTCTAACACCAAAACAATTTTTAATTTCTTGGTGTGCTCGTTTTTTGTGATATACAACATTACTTTGTTTAGAGAAGCAATGTTATCTCCTTTTGTGAAAAAAACAAATTCTTGATCGTTAATTCTATTAATGGTTTTTTGTATTTTTTTATCAGTCTTTAAAACAAATATCCTTATAGGATTTGTAATTGCATAAATTATTTTTAACACAATTTTTAACAGTAAAGTTCTGTTTAGCATAATTAATATAAAAGTAATAGACGGAATAAAATAAATAAGGAAAACTGTTAAATTACTTGGTAAATCTCCTTTTGGAGGCATAACAATATTACCGACAAGTGCTACTAAAACAGCAAAAATAGCGACCAAAACAGCCAGCCATGAAGCTTTCTCAGGTCTTGGTAATTTTTCTCTTCTTACTTTTAATAAAATATTCCCTACTCCGAAAAGTGCCATTACAGATAAAAATGAAATTGTATAAACACCAGCTAATAATCCAACATTTCCGTTGGTAAGTAATAATACAGAAATACATAAAAAGAAGAACATTAAAATAATTCTATAAGAACTTCCTTTGCTGTTTTTCTTTAAGAAAAATTGAGGTAAAATTCTGTCTAAAGTCATACGCTCTAACAAACCAGAAACCCCAATAAAACTTGTTAGAACAGCACCGCTTAATACCAAAAAAGCATCTATTGCTATTAAAGATGCTACCCAAGTACCACCAACATGATTTCCCATTTCTATTAATAAGGTGTTTTGATAAGCATCACTTTGTAAAACAGGTAAAGCAAATAGCGCCAATGCAAAAACAGCCATTAAAGGGTTTATAACGCTAACAATGGCCCACATATTTCTTAACGTTTTTGGAAAAACACCTTTTTGTTGCTCTTCGACAAAATTTGCTGAACTTTCAAAACCAGATACGCCTAGCATTGAAGCAGCAAAACCTAAGAAAATAGCATTGGTTATACTGCCTTCTCCTAATTCTAAATTCCAATTTTCAAAAAAAAGAGCTACTCCATTTATTGATAAAAAGTAAATAATAAATCCGGTTAAAACAACCAAAGAGGTTAAGTGGAATAAAAAAATACCAATAGCAACTTTAGCAGATTCTGTAATACCGCCAATTACTAAAAATGCAAAAACAGCTAATAAAAGTGTGGTTGCAATAATAACAGGAATAGATGGAATTAAATGATGTAAATAATGTATTGCTTCATTACCAGAAATTACTGCTGTTGCCATATAGGAGAGCAGTGTTAAAGTGGCTGCAAAAGAAGCCATCGACTTACTTGTTGTATTTAGTAAAGCATTGTATGCACCTCCATTTAAAGGTAATGCACCAACAACCTCTCCATAAATTTTCCTAAATAAAAATAACACAAATGAAACAATTAATAAAGTAATCCAAGCATATTGACCCGCAAAAGCAATTGCTAATGCAGATACATAAAGTACTGATGAACTTATATCATTTCCACAAATAGCTGTAGATGAAAGCTCGTTTAATTTCTTACTTATTTTGGGCATTTTTTGTGAAAATTTTTAGTGATGTACACTAACTATTTTTTGTAGTACTACAAATGTATAAATATTGAACAACAAATCTCGAGTTTTTAGCACGAGATTTATTTAAAGGTTAAATACTTATTAACAGGTGTCGGTTTCATTTGCCTTTTTAATAATAGCTTTAAGCTTTTCTTTTTGCTGTATTTTTTCTTGCTTTACCTTATTAATTTTTCTTTTCATTAATTTGGTATGCTTGGCTTTGTTTAGTGTATTTTTTGCTTTTCCTTTTTTAGGCATTTATTCATTAGCTTTAATGATATGGAACGTTTTAATACTGAATCAAGTTTAGTACAAGTGTTTTATATCAGGGGTTAGCGAAGGTATTTAAAAATAAGGTTAGAAACAAGCTAAATTAATCATTGCAGATTATAAAATTTTCTTTTTTCAAGTGTTTTAAGTTTGATGTTTCACGAATATTTCTGTAGAGAAAAATTTTAAGATTTTTGTAGCCTAGACCAAATTTAAGAATGTATTAATCTCCTTTTTTGTAGTAAAAAAATTAGGACTAACTCTAATATTTTCATCTTGTAAAGTTACTAAAACGTTGTTTCTTTTAAGTTTTTCGTAAAGCGCTTTAGTGGTTTCAAACGAACCTGTATTAAAATGAAGAATGGCTGTTCTTTCTTCTCGTTTTTTTGTTGGTGTTACTATTTGATGTCCTTTTTTGTGTAGCCCATCAATCAACATATCTGTGTTTTTTAACGCTTTTTTATAGATGTTTTTAATACCAATATCAAGAAGTAATTGAAGTCCTGCAGACCAAGCATCAAAGAGCGAATATGCAATTGTGCCGGTTTCAAACTTTCTGGAATCATTATAATAAGAAAGTGTATCATGAATTCTATCAGCTGCAAACATTCCTGGTAAAACAGGATGAATCATTTTTACAACTCTTTTGCTAACATATAAAAATCCTGTTCCGTGCATTCCAAGTAGCCATTTAAAACCACAACCAGCCATAATATCAATTTGATCTTTTTCAACATCAATAGGAATCATGCCGGCTCCTTGTGCGGCGTCCACTACAAATAATGCGCCTTTCTTATGCGCAATTTTTCCAATTGCAGACAAGTTTGGTCTAAAGCCGCTGTTGAATCTTACGGCTGCAATTGCTATAACACGTGTATTAGTATCGATAAGTTTTTCAATTGCTTCAGGATCAAAACTGTTATCTTCATTGAGTTTTGCAAATCTAATTTCAACCCCTTTTTTTTCGAGCTGTAACCAAGGAAAAGTATTGTTCCAATGTTCGTATTCAGGAAGAATAATATTATCGCCTTTTTCAAAATTGATGCCTTGTGCTACGATTCCTAAACCCACTCCAGTACTTGTTGTTAATGCATATTCTTCTGGAGAACCACCTAATAATTTTGATAGTGAAAGACGGATATCATCGCGATTAAATCCTTTTTTTTTAATAGGATTTATTTCTGTTTTTAAATACGTTTGAAGCCTATCGTATACTAAAGTATTTAGAGGTGCTTGCGAAGCGCTATTAAGATAAATTGCTTCTTTTGTAACTGGAAATAGCGAGCGGATTTGATCTATATTCATAACAAGGTTTACTTTTTAGCAAGTTTGGTTAAAGAGCTCCTAAAGTTAATTTTTTAGAAAGAAAGAAACTAAATATTGGCTCTAAAATCATCAATTTATTTTATTGTAATTAGATTTATGTTGCTATTTTCTAGCCAAGTATGTATATCGCTATTGCTTCGGGCACTTTAGTATATAATGACTGTTGTTTTCATAAGGATTATTTGGAACGTGTAATTTCGAATTCATTATTGAAATTAATCTGTATTTCATCTCAAAAAAAATGAAATATCAATAGATAAAATTGATGAATTTTTCATCCTTTTTATATATCTTTAGCCTACTTTATAAATTAAAAAGTGCATCTTTATTTTAAAGAGTACAAGTAAATACATATGAAATTAAAATTAGAAAAGCCAATCGTATTTTTCGATTTAGAAACAACAGGAATAAATATAGGAACCGATAAGATTGTTGAAATATCAATTTTAAAAGTCTTTCCGAACGGAAATAAAGAGAGTAAAACTTGGTTGGTAAATCCAGAAGTTGAAATTCCGAAAGAAGCTTCAGACATTCATGGAATTACAAACGAAAAAGTGGTTACAGAACCTACATTTAAAGAATTAGCACCACAAGTAAGCGAGTTAATTGCTGATTGCGATTTGGCAGGATTTAATTCTAATCGTTTTGATATCCCGTTATTGGCAGAAGAATTAATGCGTGCTGGTATCGATTTTGATATGAATAATAGAAAAGCAATTGATGTACAAGTAATTTTTCATAAAAAAGAGCAAAGAACGTTAAGTGCAGGGTATCAATTTTACTGCGGAAAAGAATTAGAAGGTGCCCATGGAGCTGAAGCAGATACCAATGCAACCTATGAAATTTTGTTAGCTCAATTAGACAAATACAATGATATTGGGAATTCTGTAGATGCATTAAGTGAATATTCAACGCATGGAAAAAGAGCAGATTTTGCTGGTTTTATTTTGTTTAATGATGATGATCAAGAATTTTTTTCTTTCGGTAAATACAAAGGAAGAACAGTAGAAGAAGTGTTTAAAGAAAACCCTGGTTATAATGCTTGGATGCAAAATGCAGATTTTCCGTTATTCACAAAAAAAGTATTAAGAGAAATTAAAAAACGTATGTCGGCTCCAAAAGATAAAATGACAAAAGAAGAAAAATTAAATGCTTTGCAACAGAAATTTAACGTACGTTAAATAAAAAAATCTTCAATCAATTTCTTTAACTTTATCAAATTAAAAAAAGATATAAATGTTTACAGACTATAACAATTTACCAAATAACTCGAGAGTTTGGATGTATCAATCCGATAGAGTTTTTACAACCCAAGAAATTGATTATATCTCTAACAAAGCAAAAGATTTTATTGAACAATGGACACGACATGGAGATAATTTAAAAGGATCATTTACCATAAAATACAATCAATTTTTGGTGTTAGCGGTAGATGAAAATTTTAATAACGTTTCTGGGTGTTCTATAGATGCATCGGTTCGTTTTGTACAGCAATTAGAAAATGAGTTGAACATTGATTTAATGGATAAAATGAATGTTTCTTTTAAGGATGGAGGCAGTATTAATGTTGTAAAATTAATTGATTTTCAGAAATTTGCTAAAGAGCAAAAAATCACGAAAGAAACCATCGTTTTTAACAATATGATACAAACAAAAGCAGCAATAGAATCAGAGTGGGAAGTTCCTGCAAGCAAAAGCTGGCATAATCGTTTTATGAGTTAAGTGTATGAAAAATATTTTAAGTTTTCTTTTTGTGTTTTGTTTCATTGCAACGCAAGCACAATCAAAAGATCCATTGCAAACTAAAGATAAAGAAGCTCAAGAAAAGTGGGTACATAACATTCTAAATAAAATGACTAATGAAGAAAAAATTGGTCAATTATTTATGGTGCAAGCCTATTCTACTAACGATACTATAAATGAAAAATTAGTAGAAGAACTGATACAAAAATATCATGCAGGGAGTTTAATTTTTATGCAAGGAACTCCAGAAAAACAAGCCGAATTAACAAATAAATATCAAGCTTTATCTAAATATCCATTATTGATTGCACTCGATGCAGAATGGGGATTAGACATGCGTTTACAAAACGCTTTTCGGTATCCGTGGAATATGACTTTAGGTGCAATAAGAGACAATTCATTGATAGAAAAATTTGGAGAACAATTAGGAAAACACTGTAAACGTTTAGGAATTCATATCAATTTTGCACCGGTTGTAGATATTAACATTAATCCAAAAAACCCAATTATAGGAAATCGTTCTTTTGGAGAAAACAAAAATAATGTAACCGATAAAGCAATTGCTTTTACTCTCGGAATGCAACGTTTTGGTGTGTTGGCAAATGCAAAACATTTTCCTGGTCATGGAGATACAGAAGCAGATTCACATCATACGTTGCCAGTTATTAATTTTGATGCCACTCGTTTAGATACCTTAGAGCTATATCCGTATTATAAATTATTTAAAGAAAATTTAGGAAGCGTTATGACAGCGCATTTAAGCATTCCAAAATTAGAACCAAATAAAAAATTACCATCATCATTATCTAAAAGAATTGTAACCGATTTGTTAATTGATAAAATGGGCTTTAAAGGCTTAATTATTACTGATGGATTGAATATGAAAGGCGCAGCAGACTTTGCTACTTCTAAAGAAATTAATTTAGCAGCAATTTTAGCAGGAAACGATTTGTTGTTAATTCCGCATGAAGTTCCAGTAACTATGGAATTTTTTAAGAATGCAATTAAAGAAAATAAACTAACCGTAGAACGGTTAAACGAATCTGTTCGTAAAATTTTAAAAACAAAATATTGGGCAGGATTACAAAATTACAAACCAATTGAACTAACTAATTTACACGAAGATTTAAACTCAAAAACAGATGAATTGTTACACAGAGAATTGGTTAAAAATTCTATTACTGTAATTAAAAATAAAGAAGATATTATTCCAATTCAGAATTTAGACAAACAGAAAATTGCGTACGTTAATTTTGGCGATGATGATCCTGCACCATTTGTTACGATGTTAAATAATTATGCGAAAGTAGATGTTATTTCAGGTAATAGTACATCCGATCTACTCTCAAAGTTAAGGGCATATAGCTTGGTTATAATTGGTTATCATACTTCAAATGAGCATCCTTGGAAAGAATTTAAGTTTAAAAAAGAAGATATTTCTAAACTTCAACAAATTGCAAAAACAAAAAAAGTAATTTTAGATATTTTTGCAAGCCCGTATAGTTTGTTAGATGTAAAATATTTTGAAAATATAGAAGGATTAGTTGTCTCGTATCAAAACAGTAAAATTGCTCAAGAAATTTCTGCCCAACAATTATTTGGAGCCATTAAAACGAATGGAAAATTACCTGTTTCTATACATAAAAACTTTAAAGAAGGTTTTGGTTTATATACAACAACATTAAGTAGATTACAATATGGATTGCCAGAAGAAGTGAAAATGTCTTCTATAAAACTTGCAGAAATTGATGAGATAGCAAACCAAGTTATTAAAAAAAAAATGACTCCGGGATTACAAGTTCTTGTTGCAAGAGAAGGAATAGTAGTTTATCAGAAAAGCTTTGGATATCATACAAATGACTCACTGTTAAAAGTTAAAAATTCAGATATTTATGATGTTGCATCTTTAACAAAAATTTTAGCAACATTACCAATGGTAATGAAAGCAGAAGGCGAAGGTCAGTTTAGAATTGGAACTGAATTAAAAAACGTATTACCAGAATTTAAAGGGACCAATAAAGATACATTAACGTTAAAGGAAATATTATCTCATAACGCTAAATTAAAAGCATGGATTCCGTTTTATAAGCTAACCCAAGACAGTATTAACCAAACAAATTTACCGCTTTATTATCGTGCTGAAAAATCTAAAAAATATGATATTCATGTCGCTGAAAACTTATATTTACTTTCTTCATTTAAAGATTCGATAATAACCTATATCAAAAAAGTAGATCAACGAGAAAAAGAAGGATATAAATACAGCGATTTAGGGTATTATATTTTAAAAGAAACATTAGAAGAGAGGTATAAAAAACCATTAAATGAGTTAGTACAAGAAAATTTTTATGCTTCTTTAGGAGCAAATAGAACAAGTTACTTACCATTAGAAAAATTTCCTAAAAACGAAATTGTTCCTACAGAAAAAGACGAATATTTTAGACATCAATTATTACAAGGATATGTACATGATATGGGAGCAGCAATGTTAGGAGGAGTTGGTGGGCATGCAGGAGTGTTTTCAAACGTAAATGATGTGGCAAAAATTATGCAAATGTATTTGCAAAACGGTTACTACGGAGGTAAAAGATATTTAAAAAGTAGTACGTTTAAAAAGTTTAATAAGCGTTACTACGAAGATAAAAAAATACGAAGAGGTTTAGGTTTTGATAAACCACAATTAGACCCAGAAATAGAAGCAACTTGTGGTTGTGTTTCTGATGAAAGTTTTGGGCATAGTGGTTTTACAGGAACCTATACTTGGGCAGATCCAAAAAGCAGAATTGTGTATGTTTTTTTGTCAAACAGAGTATATCCAACGATGGATAATAATGGTTTGATTACAGAAAATATAAGAACAAAAATTCAGCAAATTATACAAGATGCTATTTTGTTGGAGTAGTCGCAAGTTTACTGTATAAGATTTGTAATACAATTGTTGAAATAAAATAAATAGCAGCAATTTCTAACGTGTAAAACTTATAAATTACCAGCGTTTGAAGTACATAAAAAAAAGGAAAGAGACTCATTCCCAATACAGCTCTAAATGTATCTATAAATTCAGTTTCATCAATCTTTTTTGATAGTATTTTCCAAACTACCCATGGAATAAGACTATTTAAAATAATCAAATAATACAAGGGTTTTACAAAATTAAATGTAGTTTTTCTATTTTTTGTGTTACCAGCTTTAATGCTTTTATTTATTGAGTTTACTTCGGTGAAATCAACATTTCTAGAATTTAATTCGCTTAAAATAGTTTCATAATTCTCATCCGCAGGAATATGTACAGAGATTTCTTTTAGCTGATTAGAAATTTCTTCTTTAATAGCATTTGTAGAATTATTAAGTTCATTCGAATTATAATACTTATTTGCTAAAATTGGTTTTCCAAAATGTATGGCAACTTTACATGGAAATTGACTTATGTTTTGATAGGTAATTCCAACCGGAATAACAGTTATTTTTAACGCTGGATATTTATCTAAAGCACCAAAAAGAATTCGGGTAAATCCTTTACTTAAAGTTCTTACTGTTCTTCTTTTATCATGACTTCCTTCAGGAAAAATCATTAAAGCATTTTGGTTGTTTAAAATTTCATAACAATCGTTAAAAATCTCTGTGTTTTTAGAAAGTTCTTTTACGCCATCTCTAATTCTATAAATAGGCATAAGGTTTAACGTTGCTAAAAACTTTTTTACCAGTGGTTTTTTAAAAATGGCAGCTCTAACTAAATAATGTGTATTTCTTGCTGCATTTGTAGTAACTAATAAAGGATCTAATAATCCGTTTGGATGATTAACTGCAAAAAGGACGGCTCCTTTTTTTGGAATATTTTCTTTACCAACAATCTTTATTTTTTTGGTATAAAAAAACAAACCTGTTTTAATGTAATATATAATAAAGGTATACCAAAGTTTTTTCAAATAAATAAAATTTTAAAATCCGTATGCTATTTTCCTGATTTAAGGGACATTGATTAAAGAAATGATTTCTTCTCTTTTAAATTTTGATAATTAAGCTATCAATTTTTCCTTTCAAATATAAAGAAAAACTGACAATTATCATATTATTAAATAAAGTTATCTTAGATATTTGCATCAGGCATTTAGAGTAAATTATATTAGTACGAACTCCTAATCCCTAACTCCTTTTTTCTTTTTATTTCGTCCCCAATACGTTGCCAAAGCCATTCCAGAAAAGACATCCCAAATTCCCCAAAAAGCAGCTAATAAAGCCATTCCGCCTAAACCTTCAAAGAATCCAAAGATTAATAGCAGTCCTAAACCGCCATTCTGAATTCCGGTTTCCATAGAAATTGTTTTTACATCTCTTTTATTCAAACCAAAACTTTTTGCGGTGTAATAGCCAATGATAAAAGCAAGAATATTATGAAAAATTACTAAGAATATAACTAAGTGAATATAATTCATAAAGATGTCGAGGTTTTGAGAAAATGCAATGAAAATAAGCGCAACAAAAACCAACATAGAAAGTGGTTTTAATACTTTCTCCATTTTTTTTGCCATTTTAGCATGATAATGTTTTACCAACATTCCTGCAATTAACGGAATTCCGAGAATTAATGAAACTAGTTTAAATAAATCATACGGATTTAATTCTACCGTTTTTAAAATAGTTGCAGTTGGTTCGTATAAACTTCCCCAAAACTCTAAATTAAAAGGAGTCATTACGATACAAATTAAAGTAGCAAAGGCAGTTAAACTTACAGACAACGCTGCATTTCCACCAGCCATTTTGCTGTAAAAATTAGACACATTTCCACCAGGACAAGCAGCAATCATCATCATTCCTAATGCAAAACTTGGATGCGGTTTTATAATTATAATTGCTAAAAAAGTTGCTGCAGGTAATAAAATGAATTGCGACAAAACACCAACTAATAAAATTTTCGGGTTTTTAAATAAGCGTTTAAAATCATCTATGGTAATTCCTAGAGCAACACCGAACATAATAATACCAATAGCAATATTTAACACCCACAATCCGCTAGCATCAAAGTTGATTTTAATAGCATCTATATTGGTAATCTGATCAGTTTTTAAAAGCATATTTTATGTTCTTCAATGTCTCCTTGAGCGCAGTCGAAAGATTTTAATTAGATCTTACAAACTACGTTTGCTACTTTCAATCAAAATGTATTTTGACTTCAGTAATGCTCAACCAAACTTTTTATATTAATTCGTGAATTCGCAGCAATTTTAATTCTTAAAAGCATATTCTATAATATTTGCACCCATTTTTAGTGCTTTTTCTCGCACTTCTTTTGGATCGTTGTGTGCAATTTCATCTTCCCAACCATCACTTAAATCAGATTCGTAATCGTAGAAGCAAATCAACCTTCCTTCATAAAACAACCCAAAACCTTGCGGCTGTTTTTTATCGTGTTCATGAATTTTTGGCAATCCGTTTTTAAAGGTAAAAGTTTGATTGTAAATAGCATGATCTTTCGGGATTTCTTGAAACTCTAATTCTGGAAATACTTTTTTAATTTCTCTTCTAATAAATGTATCTAAACCGTAATTGTCTGAAATATGTAAAAATCCACCCGAAATTAAGTAATCACGTAAGTTTTTAGCTTCATCTTCAGAGAAAAATACATTTCCATGACCGGTTATAAAAACCATTGGAAAATTTAAAATAGTTGGATTTCCAACAGCTACAAAAGTGGGATTTTTCTTAATTTTTGTATTGCTATTTGTATTTGTAAATTTAATTAGATTTGGTAAAGCAGTTGGATTTGCATACCAATCTCCGCCGCCATTATACTTTAAAACCGCAATTTCTTGTGCGTTTATGTTCAGCGAAAAACCAATAAAAAAAAGAGATAAAAGTTGTTTCATATAAAGCAAGATAGTAAAATATAACTCAATTTACTTCATTAATCAAAGCGACAGTTTGTGTAGCAACAACACCAGCAGTTTCAGTACGTAATCTGCTTTCTCCAAGAGTAACAGGAATGAATTTTTTTGCTAAAGCTTTTTCAATTTCTTGAGTAGAAAAATCACCTTCTGGTCCAATTAAAATAGTAATATTATGTTTAGATTTCACTTCCTTTGCAAATGATTTTCTGTCTTGTTCTTCGCAATGAGCAATAAACAAATCACCTTTAAAATTTTGATTGATAAACTCAGAGAATTTTAGAGGTTCATTTATTTTGGGTAATGCAAACTTTAACGATTGCTTCATAGCAGCTAGTGCAATCTTCTCTAATCTGTCAGTTTTTAGAATTGTACGCTCAGAATTTGAGCAAATAATCGGTGTAATTTCATCAATACCAATTTCTGTAGCTTTTTCTAAAAACCATTCTAATCGATCATTGTTTTTTGTAGGCGCAATTGCAACATGTAAATAATAGTTCCAAGGTGTTGGTTTTGTTTCAGAATTAAGAATTTTTACCAAACATCTTTTATCGTTTGCTAAGATGATTTTTACCGTAAACAATTCGTTTTTCCCATTGGTAATATGTAAAATATCTTGGTCTTTTTTTCGCAATACTTTTACAATATGTCTGCTTTCAGTTTTGTCAAAAGTAAACTGAGAATCGTTGGACGATATGTCTTTATTATAAAATAATTGCATTTTTTATTAGGTTTAAAGTGAGGGTTTTTTAGTTTTGCTTACTAAAGACTCTTTCTATACGTTCTACGTCTTTTATGTGTAACAGGATCAAAATTCTTCCAAATTTTATTGATGGCTTCATTATCTTCTAATTCTGGAGTACGAATGCAATTAACAATTCCTTTTGGTGTAAATGTCTTCGTAAACTGATCAAAAAGGATTGCCGTTACTCCTTTGTTTTGATATTCTGGATGCACACCAATTAAATAAAATGTTACATCTTTTGCATGTTTACGAGCCTTTAATAAATGAAAAATTCCGAACGGAAATAATTTTCCTTTTGCTTTCTGTAAGGCTTCAGAAAAAGAAGGCATCACAATAGCAAAAGCGACTAACTTATGGTTTTTATCAACCACAAATTTGATGTATTCTGGATTGATGAAACTGATGTATTTCTTTTTAAAAAATTCAACTTGAGCATCAGAAATAGGCACATACGTTGAAAGCTTAGAATAGCTTTGGCTAAAAACATCAAACATTTCATCTACATAAGGCAGTATGTCTTTTGTTTTTGTGAAATCCAATGCTTTTAGTTCGAATCTTCTTTTTATAATATTGCTAACTCGATTGTAATAAACAGCATCAACATTTTTAAACTTGAACTTATTCTCTAAGTATTCCTTTTCTTTTGTATAGCCCAGTTTTTCTAAATGATCTTTATAGTATGGATGATTATACCAGGTAATCATGGTGCCCAAATGATCAAAACCTTCAATTAATACGCCAGTTTTATCTAAGTTGTTAAATCCAATTGGGCCTTCAATATATTCTAAGTGATTTTGAGATCCGATTTCTTTTACTTTTTCTAATAATAGTTTAGTTACTTCAATATCATCAATCATATCTAACCAACCAAAACGCATTTTTTTGATTTGCTGTTTTTCTACTTCGTATTTATTTATAATCGCAACAACTCTACCAACAATTGTATTGTTTTTATAGGCTAAAAAAAAGCGCGCATCTGCATGTTCAAAAACCGGATTTGTTTCTTTATTAAAGGTTTCAACTTCATCTTTAATAATTGGCGGAACCCAATAGTTGTTGTTTTTATAAAGTGAAAAAGGAAAAGTAACAAACTGTTTCAATTCCTTTTTTGTATGAATTTCTTTAATCGTTATCATTGGTTAAATATACAAAAGACTCTTTAAAAATTGATTAATTATCGTTTTTTGTATCGTCTATTTTATTGTTCTTTCTTTTTAAATTTAAAAAAATTTAACATCCGTCTAAAAAACTTTTTCTTTTTGGTTGATACCGATTTGTCTTTTACAATTATATTTCCTTTTTCGTCTAACAAATCAAATTTTGGAACATATCTATCTAAACGAAAAGAAAACCCAATTCCTGCATAAAATTCTGTGGTTTTTCCGTTAAAATTTAATCGAGTAGAAGCATCAACTTGAAAATGTCTGCTAGACAAATAGGCAATTCCTGTTCCGAAATTATTATTTATTTGGTGTTTATTATACCTTCCTTGATGCTCTAAAAAAGTACTCCATACATGATTAATAGCATACGTTCCCGTAATAATATATGATAATTCTGAATACGAACTTCCAATGTTATCATAAAAAATATTGGTAACAATATTTAAGTCTTTTGATAAATTATTTTGTAGTAAAAGTCCAACTTTTGGCGTTAAATATTCGAGTTTATAAATATCGTTTACCAAGTTTGTGTTAACTCCTAAATACACAGCAACAGATGGAATTGCTCTTTTCCAATCAAATGCATGTCTGCGTTTCCAACTTCTAACTTCTTTAGATTTGTCTTCGTATTCTTGATGAAAAACTAAATATTTTGCACCGAAAGATAAATCGCTTATTCCTGATGTATTGTAATCCGAAGTAAAAACATTTTTAAAAGCTACTTTGTCTTTTTGAAGTGTGAAGTTTGAGTTGAATTCTAGTCTCTCATTAAAAAAGCTAGTTCTAAAAAACATATTGTATCCAAATGATTTTGGAATGGTAAAAGTTCTAACAATTTTAGATGAATTATAAAAAAAACCAGTTTCTAATTGATAAATGCCAGATCCAACACTATATGGACTTTCAGAAAAACCAGGTCTATTAGAATTGATTACATTTGTGTATTGCGCATTTAAAAGATGACTGCTACCTATAAAAAAGAAAAAAAGAATCTTTTTATTCATATTCATTTTTGGGGTAATTTATCAACGATACTCTAACTTTTTGCTGATAAGCACAAACATACAGCAAAAAAAGCACACGTCATATTTAAGAAAATGCTTTTTTAAACTTTAGTAACGCTTTTTGTATAATCTTAACGTTAAATTTGATATCAAATTGTTACTTTTGAAGTAATTTTAAAATCATAAAAATCAATTACAATACAAATGGGTTTATTAAGAACAATACTAGTTATTTTACTTATTTATTATGGGTTTAAAATGATTTCTAGATATCTACTTCCGTTTTTCTTAAAAAGGTTTATAAAAAACGTTCAGAATAGAGCAAATCAGCAAGAGCAAAATCAAGAACAACCAGAGGTGAAAGTAGGAGAAACTGTAATTGATAAAAAGCCTCAGGATACAAATCAAAGCAATAATTCTGTTGGAGACTATGTTGATTACGAAGAAGTAGATTAAGATGAAAATTAGAAATACAGTTCCATATATTATAGCACTACTCATTTTTGTGATTGCTTCGGTTTTATACTTTAATCCTGTTTTAAAAGGAGAAAAAATGAAACAGAGCGACATTACTCAGTTTAAAGGAATGTCTAAAGAAATTGCTGATTACAGAGTAGAAAAAGGAGAAGAACCGTATTGGACTGGATCTGCTTTTAGCGGAATGCCAGCCTATCAATTAAGTGCTTATTATCCGAATGATTTTATAAAAGTTATAGATAGCGCTTTGCGTTTTTTACCAAGACCAGCAGATTATGTTTTCTTATATTTCTTAGGATTCTTTTTACTACTAACTGCATTAAAAACCGAATGGAAATTAGCTGTTTTAGGAGCTTTGTCCTTTGGATTTTCAACCTATTTAATCATCATTTTTGGTGCAGGACATAATGCCAAAGCGCATGCGATTGCGTATATGCCAATGGTGTTGGCTGGTGTTTTATGGGTTTTTCAAAAGAAATATTTACTCGGATTTATTGTTACAGCCGTAACAATGGCGTTAGAAATTAATACGAATCATCCTCAAATGACCTATTATTTAGGGTTTATCTTATTAATTCTTGGAATCGTAAAACTAATTGAGGCAATTCAAAACAAAAGTTATGTTCCGTTTGTAAAACAATCAGTAATTATTGTTTTTGCAATGATATTAGGACTTGGAGTGAATTCTACTCGTTTACTAGCGATGAAAGAATACGCAAGCTTTAGTACACGAGGAAAAACAGAATTAACTATTGAGCCAAATGGTTCGCCAAAAAAAGCTACAGAAGGTTTATCTAAAGAATATATTACCGAATATAGTTATGGTTTAACAGAAACGTTTAATTTGTTTATTCCTAGATTTATGGGTGGCGGAACCTATGAAAATTTAGGAAACAATTCTAGTTTTTACGAAACCTTAAAATCGCATCCACAAATTGGAGCGCTACAAGCATCGCAAGCATCAAAACAAGTTTTAACGTATTGGGGAGAACAAACAATTATTGAAGCACCAGCTTATGTTGGAGTAATTTTAGTGTTCTTATTTTTAATCGGCGCATTTTTGGTAAAAGGAACGATGAAAAAATGGTTGGTAGCTGCAACTATATTTTCAATAGTGCTAAGTTGGGGTAAAAATTTTGAAATTATCACCAATTTATTTATTGATTATGTTCCGTTGTACAATAAATTTAGGGCCGTTTCATCAATACAAGTAATTGCAGAAATTTGTATTCCTTTATTAGGAATTTTAGCATTAAAAGAATTCTTTTCTAAAGACATTTCTTCGGATGAAAAGAAAAATGCACTAAAAAAGGCATTTTATATTTTAGGAGGAATTTTAGTTTTCTTTTTGATTTTTGGATCTAGTTTATTTGCTTTTGAAGGATTTAGAGATAACAATTACCAGCAAATTCCTGGTTTGGTAGAAGCATTAATTTCTGATAGAAAATCCATGTTGTTTAGCGATAGTTTACGCTCTTTAGTGTTGATATCAATTTCATTTGCCATTTTATGGTTTTTCCTTAAAAATAAAGTGAATCAAACAAAAGCAATTATTGGTTTTGCAATTATAATCTTATTCGATTTAGTTTCTGTAAACATCAAATATGTAAATAATGATTCGTTCGAAAAAGCAAGAAATATCGAAAAACCATTTCAATTAAATGAAGTTGACAAAGAAATTTTAAAAGATAAAGGCTATTATAGAGTTGCCAATTTTCCAAGTCCGTTACAAGACGGTAGAACTTCTTATTTTCATAATTCTATAGGTGGTTATCACGCTGCGAAAATGGGGCGTTATCAAGAGTTATTTGATTATCAAATTGCGAAGAATAACATGGAAGTGTTAAACATGTTAAATGCTAAATATTTTATCATTCCAGATCAAAAAGGAAACACAACAGTACAAGTAAATCCAGATGCAAATGGAAGTGTTTGGTTTGTTTCTAATCTAAAATTAGTATCGTCAGCAGATGAAGAAATTCTGGCTTTAGATAGTTTGAAAACAAAAAATGAAGCTGTTATTGATATTCGTAAATTTGATATTAAAAATAACGTTGAAAAAGATTCTTTGGCTACAATCAAGTTGATAAATTATGATGTTACTACGTTAAGCTATGAATCTAATACTACAAAAAATCAATTCGCTGTCTTTTCAGAAATTTATTATAAAGATGGTTGGAATGCGTATGTTGACGGAAAATTGACACCACACTACAGAGTAGATTATGTGTTACGTGGAATGGAAATTCCAGCAGGTAAACATACCATAGAATTTAAGTTTGAACCGACAATCATTAAAAAAGGAAATACAATTATTTTAACTTCTTATTTCTTGTTATTGATGATTCCAATTGGTTGGTTTTTTTATGAAAAGAAGAAAAAATAAAACGGCAGTATGAATATTGGAATGCTATTGAACGGAAGTTATCCGGCAGATATTAGAGTTCGTAAAGAAGCTGAAACGTTAGTAGAAAACAATCATTCGGTTTTTGTTTTGTGCAAAAAAAATCCTGATGAAAAAGAATATGAAGTTGTAAAAGGAGTTCAAGTCATCAGAAAAATCGAATATAAAAGTGTAGCGCACGAAGGGATTATTGATGTTATTGCTTCTATTGGCTTTGTACATCCTTTTTTTAAAAATAAATTACCTTATTTCATCAAAGAAAATAAAATTGAAGTGCTACATGTACACGATTTACCTTTGGCAAAAACTGCTTTTTTAGCTGCAAAAAAAAGATGTTTAAAAACAGTTTTAGATTTGCATGAAAATTACCCTGCAGCTTTAATGACTTGGTTTTCTTGGAGGAGAAATCCAATTATTAGAATTAAAAATAACCTTTTTTTTAGTTATGATCGATGGAGGAAACACGAATCTAGAATTATTAAAAAGTTTGATATTTTGATTGCAGTTGTTGACGAAATGAAACAACGATTGATAGCGCAACACGCAATTTCTGAAAACAAGATTGTCATAGTTCCGAATTCAGAAAAAAAAGAATTCATCAAAAATTTTGACAATACAACAACTAATTATTTCACAGGTTTAGAAGATAAATTTATCATTTCGTATGTTGGCGGTTTTGGGCCACATAGAGGTTTGCACACTGCAATTTTAGGAATGAAAGCAATTTCTGAGAAGATTCCAAATGCATTATTAGTGTTAGTTGGTCCAGCAAATAATGATGTTATAAATTATTTGCAAAATTTAATTACTCAAAATAATTTAGAGGAATTTATTGAAATTAGGGGAAAAGAACCTTTTAAAAATGTGGTAAATATTATGAAAAATTCATCTGTAAACATTATACCACATATTTCAAACGAACACACAGAAAGCGCCGTTCCTCATAAGTTTTTCCAAATATTATTATCAGGAAAACCGTTGTTAGTTTCAGATTGTGCACCGATGAAAAGGTTGGTAAATCAATTTGAAATTGGCACATATTTCGAGTCAGAAAATCCGCAAAGTTTTGCAAACGCAATTATAGAAATTCATTCTAAGTACGATGCAGCAATGGAAAAAGCTAAAAAAGGAAATCATGAATCTTTAAATGGTGAACTTAATTGGGAATTTACTTCAAAAAACTTAGTACATTTATATGATAACTTAAGGATTTGAAAGCACTCATTGTAACATATTATTGGCCTCCTTCTGGTGGTTCTGGAGTTCAACGTTGGTTAAAATTTGTAAAATATTTACAAGATTTTGGTGTCGAGCCAGTTGTGTTTACGGTTGATAATCCAAAATACCCGATTTTAGATACTTCATTAGAAAAGGAGATCCCAAAGAATATTACAATCTTAAAACAACCCATTTGGGAGCCAAATAATATAGTGTCTTTTTTTAAAAAGAAAAACGCCCAACAATCTGCGGGGTTTTTAAATCCTAATCCTACTTTTTTTGGAAAAATAGTGCACTATATTAGAGCGAATTATTTTATTCCCGATGCTCGTAAATTTTGGGTTCAACCTTCGGTTAGCTATTTAAAAAAGTATGTATTAGAACATAAAATAGATCTAATAATTACTTCTGGTCCACCACATAGCCTACATTTAATTGGGTTGGAATTAAAGAAAAAGTTGAATGTGAAATGGATTTCTGATTTTAGAGACCCTTGGACAGAAATCGATTATTTTGAGCAATTACCATTGACAAAAAAATCAATTCAAATTCATCAAAAATTAGAGCAAGAAGTAGTAGAAAAATCAGATGCAGTTTTGGTTATTGGAAAAACAATGAGAAATAATTTTGTTAAATTTTCTAATAACATTCATGTTATTACAAATGGTTTTGATAATGATTCAACTTCTACATCAATCAAGTTAGATAAAAAATTTACAATTACCCATGTTGGTTTAATGAATGCTGATAGAAATCCGATTTCATTCTGGAAAGCAATTTCTGAAATATGTAAAGAAAATAATAATTTTGCTGATGATTATCAAGTTCAATTTGTAGGAGAAATTGCATCAGAAGTTCGCTTTAGTTTAGAAGAATATCAAATTAAAAATGTACTAGATATTGGATATGTTTTACATCAAAAAGTTACAACATGTCAGCAAAAAACACAAGTTTTATTATTGTCTGTAAACAATGTAAAAAGTGCAAAAGGAATCATTACAGGAAAAATATTTGAGTATTTACAAGCAAAACGCCCTATCTTAGCTATTGGCCCAATAGATGGAGATTTGGCAGAGATTTTAAATGAAACAAATTCAGGCAAAATTGTAAATTTTGATGATGTTGTAAACCTTAAAAAAGAAATTTTACAGATGTATAACTCTTATAAATCAGGAAAATTAGAATCAAATTCTACCAATATCGACCAATATCATAGAAGAAATTTAACAGAGAAATTAGCTAAAATAATTAAAGAAACCGTTTCTTAATTTTTATGAAAAAAATAGTTACCATTTTAGGTGCAAGACCACAATTTGTAAAAGCTGCTGTTTTAAGTAGAATTATAAAAAAGCACAATCAAATTGAGGAAATAATCATTCATACAGGTCAACATTTTGATGCCAATATGAGTGCTGTTTTTTTCGATGAAATGGAAATTCCAAAACCTGCATATAATCTAGCAATAAACAGTTTAAGTCATGGAGCAATGACAGGAAAAATGTTGGAGAAAATAGAAGCTATTCTTTTAGATGAGAAACCAGATGCTGTTGTTGTTTATGGCGATACAAATTCTACAATTGCAGGATCTTTAGCTGCAAAAAAGCTACATATAAAAGTTGTTCATATAGAAGCTGGATTGCGTTCTTTTAATATGAAAATGCCAGAAGAAATCAATAGAATTTTAACGGATAGAATTTCTGATCTATTGTGTTGTCCAACCAAAATTGCAATTAAAAATTTACAAAATGAAGGGTTTGATAATTTACCAATTCAAATTGTAAAAAATGGTGATATTATGAAAGATGCAGTTGCATATTATAGCAAAACATCTATTAAAAAATCTTCAATAATTTCTGATTTAGATTTGATAAAAAACGAATTTGTTTTGGCAACAATTCATCGACAAGAAAACACAGATGATATCAATAAATTAAAATCAATTTTTGCTGCTTTAGAAGAAATTCATAAAAATTGTAATGTGGTGTTGCCATTACATCCTCGAACTAAAAAAATACTCGATCAGAATAATATTCATCCAAATATTACACTCATAAATCCTGTTGGTTATTTTTCTATATTAGAATTATTAAAGAATTGTAAAATGGTAATTTCTGATAGTGGAGGATTGCAAAAAGAAGCCTTTTTTACAAAAAAGAATTGCATTATTGTAAGAGAAGAAACAGAATGGATTGAATTGGTTGAAAACGGTTTCGCAGAGATTGTTGGAAGCAATCAAACGAAAATTATAGGTGCATTTAACAAGTATAAAAATTCAAAAATGGATTTTAATATAGAATTGTACGGAAAGAATGTTGGAGAAAGTATTCATCAATCTATTTTAACGCTGCTAACTAAATAAGCTTTCATTGGGAATTGTATTAAATCAATCGTTTAAAAACACAATTATCACTTTCGTAGCATTCGGAATTGGGGGTATAAACGCATTGTTTTTATATACCAATTTTTTAACAGACGAGTATTATGGTTTGGTTACGTATTTGTTGTCAACTGCAAATTTATTAATGCCTTTAACTGCATTTGGAGTGCAATATTCTATTGTTAAGTTTTTTTCGTCGTATACATCAAAACTCGAAAAAGATAAATTTTTAAGCTCATCATTAATTTTCCCATTATTTATTGCGTTGCCTTTTGGTTTTTTAGGATCCGTTTTTTACGAACAAATAAGTAATTATTTATCTATAAAAAATCCAATTATAAAAGATTTTACGTGGGTTATTTATTTAGTGGCAATAGCAACAGCGTATTTCGAAATTTTTTATGCTTGGGCAAAAGTGCAAATGCAATCTGTTTTTGGAAATGTTTTAAAAGAAATGTTTTCTAGAATTGCTGTAATGATCTTGTTGATTTTAGTTTTTTTAAAAGTAATTGATCAAGTTGAATTTATTTATTACTTAACTGGAGCTTATTTTATCCGTGCATTGGTCATGTTTTTGTATGCTCTAAAATTATATACGCCTAAGTTTACTTTTCAATTACCGGAAAATTATAAAGAAGTTTTTAAATATTCTTCTTACATTATTTTAGCGGGTTCTGCTGGTGCAATTTTGCTAGATATTGATAAGTTTATGATTCCGCAAAAAGAAGCAATTGCCTATACAGCGTATTATTCTGTTGGAGTTTATATTGCGTCTTTATTAGAAGCTCCAGGAAGAGCAATGGCACAAATTATTCAACCAATTACCGCGAAGGCTTTAAATGAAAGTAATACGCCAGAAATACTTAAATTATATAAGAGCACTTCTATAAACTTGCTATTAATTTGTGGACTCCTTTTTTTGTTGATAAACGTAAATATTAACCAAGTATATTTGTTGATTGATGAAAAATACTCACAAGGAATTTGGGTTGTATTCATGATTTCGGTTGCCAAATTATATACGATGGCTTTAGGAAATAATGGCGCAATTATTTCGAATTCTAAATACTATAAAATTTTATTACCCTATTCTATTGCAATGGCTTTGGCCGTAATTATTTTAAATAATTGGTTCATTTCTCTTTATAAAATGAATGGAGCAGCATTGTCAACGTTAATCGTTTTATTGTTTTTTAATACGATTAAGATTAGGTATGTGAAAAAGAAATTCAACATGCTTCCGTTTACTAAAAAAACAATCCATTTGTTATTGGTTTTAGGAGCTATTTATGGTTTATTTTTCTTTTGGGAATTCACGTTTCATCCAATTATAAATATTGGATTAAAAGGTATTTTAATAACCGTTTGCTATTTGATTATAATATACAAACTAAAAATATCTTTAGATATAAATACGATAATCGATAAGATTATAAAAAACAATCAATAGTATCTGCTAATATATGGAGTAATAATCCGATTCCGAGGATTCTAAATTTTTTCCATACCAGGAGTAAAAAATAAATTAAAATGGCAATATAACTGTGTAATGGATGAAAATTGATACTACATCTATTTAGATCAAAAATAGGATTCGCTAATAAATGATCTAGATCTATTAGCATGGTTACAATAAAAAAAAAATACACTTTTTTCCAATTTTCTTTAAAGAAAATAAATGCAATTATTGCTGGGACAATAAAATGAAAACTATAATGTATTAGAAATTTTAAATCCATTTTAGTAAAAATAAAAAAGACTTGGAGTTAAACAAGTCTTTTTTTAATTTAAAGTACCTTTCTGTAGCATTTAATACAGAAAGAGCGTAGGTTTTTTTTGAAAGATTTGGAGAATACGCATTTATAAACTGTGATACAAAATCCATAATCAAATTAAAATATTATTTTCTAAATAATTAATTGCATTTGGCCCTTCCATAAACAATAAATCTAAAATGGATAGATTTTTTATGAACCCAAATTTATCGTCAAACATTTGAATATAGGAGTTAAAATGATAGTTATGCTCTTGTTTTGCATTGGCTAAAAGGCGATAATCATTTTTAGTTGATACTACGTATTCTTTTGATTTATTATAACTCTGATTTATTTGTAAAGCATCTGTAATAAAAAGATATGTATCAATATTTAGATCTAATAAATAAGTGTATTCTTTTGATAAAATTGGTACTAAATCGTCTTCATAAAACTCAAAAAAAGGTGAATTTCTATACGCAATTTGAATCGATTTTAAATGTTGCTTTTGCCAAGAAACCGAATTGTCAACTAAGGTGTCTTTTGTCTTTTTTTTAGACGTATTTGTAGTGTGTTTTACAGGAATGTTAAGTAGTTGTTTTCCGTTTGGACTATAAATATAGCAGCGATTTTTGTAGGTTTGTTTCTGGAAATTATCTTCTGTTTCAAAAAGAACTTCATCGGAATTTGCAATAGCAATGTATTGCGAAATAGGAGAGAAGTACGTTGGTAAAAACAAAGACATTTATTTTGTTTCTTTTTTCTTTTTTCTATAATAATTAATCACAAAATATCCCATTAAAGCAAATAAGAAAAATTTAAAGTAAGAAAATGGTTCTCCGCTTCCGCCAACAGTTGTAAACATTCTGTTCCAACGAATTGATGAAAATTTAGCAAATCCTTTTGCGTTGGGATCCCAACTTAACCAAATAAATACTGGTTTTCCTACCACATGATCAAACGGAACATAACCCCAATAACGTGCGTCTAAAGAGTTTTGTCTGTTATCCCCCATCATCCAATAATAATCTTGTTTAAAGGTATAAGAAGTTGCTATTTTACCATTTAAATAATAAGTATTACCAACGATTGATAAATTATTACGTTCATATCTTCTAATAACTTGCTCATAAAATGGCATCGACTTTTCATTCAATTGAACAGTTTCTCCTTTTTTAGGAATATAAATTGGACCATAATTGTCATTACTCCACAAATAATATGGACTATGCGGAAATAAATCTTTATTAAAAGTTCCTTTTGGCTCTATGTTTTTGATTACACTTTTTACAATCGGATTATTTTTAATCAAAGCAGCTTCTTCGTCCGTAAGGTTTAAAATAAATTTTCCGTTATCAAAACGATATTCCCTAATATTATATCTTTTTGCTGCTCCTTGGCTAAATTGTTTTCCGCCTGTATCAACTGTAAAAAAGTATTGCGGTTTTGCTCGGTCTGGCAATACAGTTCTTTTTCGATTTATAAATACATAACCATCTCTTACTTCTAAAGTATCTCCAGCAATTCCAACTGCACGTTTTACATAATTAGTTTTTTTATCAACTGGTTTGTAAGTAAACTTTCCAGACTTATCTCCCCACATTAAATTTAAAGAATCTGCAGGCCAACTAAAAACAACAATATCGTTGCGTTTAATTTTCTGAATTCCTGGCAAACGCATATATGGCAATGATAATTTGTTTAACCATGATTCTTTATTTTCTGAATCTGAAACATAAGACTTTCCTAGAAAAGGCAATGTATCATGAACCATTGGAGCAGCAATTGTTGTCATCGGAACTCTTGCTCCGTAATGAAATTTGCTTACAAATAAAAAGTCACCCACATACAATGTCTTTTCTAATGATGAAGTAGGAATTGTATATGGTTGCATAAAATAGGTATGCACTAACGTAGCTGCAATAATTGCAAAAGCGATAGAACTTATCCATTCTCCTAATGAACTTCTAGCTTCTAAACTTCTGTTTTTTACATATTCATTTTTAGAAAAATAATTGATGTGAAATAAATAAAAACCTATTGTTGCAATAGCAAGAATTGTATCCTTTCTTTTATGATGGCTAAAACTTCTACAGGTTTCTACCCAGATTATTGGAAACATTAATAAGTTTATAATCGGAATAAACAATAAGATTGTCCACCATTTTGGACGATTAATAATTTGCATTAATACAATTGCGTTGTAAATTGGCACAATTGCTTCCCAAGCTTTTCTGCCAGCCTTTATATATAATTTCCAGGTAGCTAAAAAGTGGATTACTTGTAATGCTAAAAAGAATAAAAACCATTCTGTAAATGTCATAATTTGTTTTTTTTGATTGCTTTCTATTCAGAAAGCGTCATCGTAATAATAGTTTATTAGTTTGTTTTACTAAGAGATGTTACATTCTTTAACCAATGTTTAACACATCTTTCATTGTAAAAACACCTTTTTTATCCAAAATCCATTCTGCTGCAACAACAGCACCTAATGCAAACCCTTTTCTGTTATGCGCTATGTGTTTTATCTCAATAGTATCTACTTCTGATGTGTAATTTACAACATGTGTTCCAGAAACATCTCCAACTCTCTTAGACGTAATTGGAACAATTTCTGATGAATTTTCTCCGTCTAATTTCCATATTGATTTAGAACTGTTTTTTATAATTCCTTCTGCTAAGGTAATTGCAGTTCCGCTTGGTGCGTCTAATTTTTGTGTGTGATGAATTTCTTCTAAGGAAACTTGATAATCGCTTAAAGTATTCATCATTTTAGCTAATTGATTATTGAGTTCAAAAAAAATAGTAACTCCTAAGCTAAAGTTTGACGCATATAAAAATGTTCCGTTTTTCTGGTTACATAAATCAACGATTTCATCATATTTTTTTAGCCAACCAGTTGTGCCAGATATCACAGGAATTTGATTTTCAATACAATTAGTGATATTATTTACTGCCGAAGTTGGTACGCTAAAATCGATGGCAACATCAGCTTCAGTAATATTACACGTAGAATTCGAGGTTGATTTTATAACAATTGTATGACCTCTTTGTAAAGCAATTTTTTCAATTTCTTTACCCATTCTTCCGTATCCTAATAAAGCAATTTTCATTTAAAAAGAATATTTAAAAGTTAATCCAAATTTCGGAATTTCATATGTTACTGGATTATAAATCATGACAGGAGAAAATGTTAAATTATCGTTGGTGTTAAATTGTAGTAAATGTGCATTTACACTTGCTTCAACAATTTGTAATACGTAAAAAACGACCGTAGTTAACAATGCTAAATCTCTATTGCTTTTTAATGTTTTTTGTGCACTTATTAATCCGTTTCTAGAAATAATTAAAGAACCATCGCCGTTTGTAAACTCGTCTTGCAAGCCGGCTTCTCGAATTTTAAATGCTGTTCTATAACGGTCGTATTCTTTGTTGTTATCTAAATACAAATAAATGCTTGTTCCCATTGCTCCCCAAACAATTGGTGCTTTCCAATATTTCTTATTATAAATTTGACCACCACCAGGAAAAATTGCTGAATAAAATGCTGCTTTAGATGGGGATAAAGGATTAAAATAATTGCTATTCATTTTAATTTTTCCTTTTATTTTAAGAGTATCTACTTGTGTAGAGTCTTTTTGTGCGCTTATAGAAAATGATATAAGTACACTTAAAAAGAAAAGTATTTTTTTTAGTGATAACACTATTTTAATAAGTTTTTTATTCGATTAAAATCTTCTTCTGATTTGAATGAAATTGAAATTTTTCCTTTTCCTTTTGTAGTTGCATTTATAGCTACGGTGCTTCCAAAAAACGAATTTAATTCGGATATAGATTCTTTCACAAAACTTGGAGTCTGTTTTTTTTCTTTTGACGAACTATTTCCTTCTTTTACATTTTTAACAAGTTCTTCAGTTTGTCTAACAGACAATTTAGCTTTAACAACTTTAGTGTAAATATTTAATTGATTTTCTGAAGAATCAACATTGATTAAAGCTCTTCCATGTCCCATAGAAATAAAGCCATCTCGCATTCCGGTTTGAATAATTGGATCTAATTTTAACAAACGTAAATAATTGGTTACAGTAGATCTTTTTTTACCAACACGAATACTTAATTGTTCTTGAGTAAGTTTTATTTCTTCAATTAATCGTTGATAAGACAACGCAACTTCTATTGGATCTAAATTTTTACGCTGAATGTTTTCTACCAATGCCATTTCTAGCATTTCTTGGTCGTTAGCAATTCTTATATAAGCAGGAATAGTTGTGTTGCCAATTAATTTTGAAGCTCTAAATCTACGTTCTCCAGAAACTAATTGAAACTTATTTCCTTCTAATTTACGAATAGTAATTGGCTGAATAACGCCTAATTCTTTAATAGAATTGGCTAATTCAACTAAAGCATCTTGATTAAAATGAGTTCTAGGCTGAAAAGGATTGACATCTATTTTATTCAATTCAATTTCTACAATTGAACCAACTAATTTATTAGCATTTTTATCAGAAACAGAATTAATATCTACTGAAGAGTCATTTAATAATGCAGATAATCCTCTACCTAATGCTTGCTTTTTTGTTGCTTTTGCCATTGTGCGTTTTTCTTAATAATTTCGTTTGCTAAACTTAAATAATTTACTGCGCCTTTACTTGTAGCATCATAAGCTATAATACTTTCACCATAACTTGGTGCTTCACCTAAACGTGTGTTTCGTCTAATAATTGTTTCGAAAACCATAGTGCTAAAGTGCTTGCGAACTTCTTCTACTACTTGATTAGAAAGGCGTAAACGAGAATCAAACATGGTTAGTAATAATCCTTCAATATCTAAATTTGGATTGTGGATATTCTGTACACTTTTAATAGTGTTTAATAATTTCCCTAATCCTTCCAACGCAAAATATTCACATTGAATGGGTATGATGATAGAATTTGCTGCTACTAAAGAATTTAACGTAATCAACCCCAAAGAAGGAGCGCAATCAATTAAAATATAATCGTATTGATTTGTTAATTTAGTGAGTGATTTTTGAAGCATGTATTCTCTTTGCTCTTTATCTACCAACTCAATTTCTATAGCAACCAAATCTACGTGTGCAGGAATAATATCTACATTTGGAGAAGTGGTTTTTTGTATCGCATCATTTATAGAAACTGTATGTTCTAAAACTTGATACGTTCCTATTTCTACACTATCTACATCAATTCCTAAACCAGAAGAAGCATTTGCTTGAGGATCAGCATCTATTAGCAGCACTTTTTTTTCTAAAACACCTAAAGAAGCTGCTAAATTTACCGCAGTTGTAGTTTTACCAACACCCCCCTTTTGATTTGCAATTGCAATAATTTTACCCATTAAAACATCGGATTATATAAAAAGTAAAAATACGATTAATTGTTGTTAATTAAAATCAAAGATGTTAACAAAATAATAAAAACACAAAGATTTAATAATCAGATATTTAAACTTATTTTATTGAAGATAATAAACATTAAAAGGGATAAAAAAAACGTTGAGTTATCAACGTCTTTTATAATTATTTTTGTTATTTATTTGGAATGTTTTTAAGTACCTCTAGTAAAAATTTCCAAAATTTTTGAGTTGAAGAAATACTTGTTCTTTCGTCTGGAGAATGTGCTCCTAGAATTGTTGGACCAAATGAAACCATATCCATTTCTGGGTAATTCTGACCTAAAATTCCGCATTCTAATCCCGCATGGCAAGCTGCTATTTTTGCTTTTTCGCCATGTAATTTTTCATATAAAGTATCTAACACTTTTAAAATTTCTGAATTTATATTTGGCAACCAACCAGGATATTCGCCAGAAAAACTAACTTCAAATCCAGATAGTTCAAATGCAGAACGAATGGAGTTTGCTAAATCAATCTTATTCGTTTCTGACGAAGAACGTGTTAAGCAATTCACTAAAATTTCGCCGTCTTTTACAACAACTTTTGCAATATTGTTAGAGGTTTCTACTAAGTCTTTAACATCTGGACTCATTCTGTAAACACCGTTTAAAGCAGTGTAAATTGATTTTATAAATCCTTCTTGAACACCTAATTCCATTATTTTTTTAGGAGCATCTGTTTCTGAAATTTTAATAGATAAATTTGGTTCAATGCTTTTAAATTCAGTAGAAATGTTGTTTATCAATTCATTCATTTCAAAAAAGAAAGGTTCTTTAGAAGCAGTATCGATTACAACAACCGCATTACTTTCTCTGGGAATTGCATTCCGTAGACTTCCACCATTTAATTCCGAAATTCGCAAACCAAAGTTTTCAAAACCATCAAACAAAATTCTGTTCATTATTTTATTTGCGTTTCCTAATCCTTTGTGAATATCCATTCCAGAATGACCTCCATTTAATCCACTAACAGAAATACTAAAAGCCGATGTATTTTCTGAAATATTTTCTTCAGAATAGGTTCTTTTTGCAGTAACATCAATTCCACCAGCACAACCCATTCCAATTTCATCGTCCTCTTCAGTGTCAAGATTCAATAGAATTTCTCCGTCTAAATAACCAGCTTCTAAACCCATTGCGCCAGTCATTCCGGTTTCTTCATCAATTGTAAATAATGCTTCAATTGCGGGGTGTTTAATTGATTTAGATTCTAAAACACTCATTATTGCCGCAACACCTAAACCATTATCTGCGCCTAAAGTTGTTCCTTTTGCTTTAACCCAATCACCATCAATTTGCATTTCTATTCCTTGAGTTTCAAAATTAAAAATAGTATCAGAATTTTTTTGATGAACCATGTCCAAATGACTTTGCATCACTACCGTTTTTCTGTTTTCCATTCCAGAAGTTGCCGGTTTTTTAATGATTACATTTCCAACAGTATCGACAATAGTTTCAAGGTTTAGGTTTTTTCCAAAATCTACCATAAATGCAATCACTTTTTCTTCTTTTTTAGAAGGACGAGGCACGGCATTTAAATTCGCAAAATTATTCCAAATAGCTTTTGGTTCTAAGTTTCTTATTTCTGAATTCATTCTGATTTTTCTATTGTTAATTAATACTCAAAAGATACAATTATTCACTCGTTTTTAATTGATTTCGATAATGACTTCATGCGTATTTTTACGAACTTTTTTCAAATCTTTCATATAATCATCTTCAGCTCTAAATCCAACAGGAAGAACCAAAACAGATTTTAAATTGTGTTTATTTAGATTTAAAATTGCATCATATTTATCAGGGGCAAAACCTTCCATCGGACAAGAATCTATGTTTTCTGATGCAGCAACGGTCATTAAATTTCCTAAAGCAATATACGCCTGATTTTTCATCCAAGAATGTAGGTCAAATTCTGATTTGGTATTTAAATCATTTTTTAAATACTCTTTAAATGGGTTTAAAATTTCATCGGGCGTATTTCTAATTTTTTTAACTAGAGAAAAATAATTTTCTACATCTTCGCTAGATATGTTTTTTTGAGTGCAAAGCACTAAAAGATGTGATGCTTGAGCTACTTGTTCTTGATTCCAAGAATGTTCTACTAACTGTTCTTGTAATTTTTTATTATGCACAATAACCATTTTTACAGGTTGTAATCCATAGGATGTAGCAGTTAAATTAAACGCTTTTTTTAAGGTGTTTATTTGCAAATTTGACAGCAATTTTGTTGCATCAAATTTCTTTGTTGCATAACGCCATTCTAAATTTTTTATAATACTCATTCTATCTTTTTTAGAAGAACAAAAGTACTATAAATTCAATTTAATAAAGAAGTTTCTTCATTAGATTTAACAATGTACACTTAGATTTTTTCTTTACTGAATTTTTTTTCATAAATTGATTGGCGAAAAAGAAAAATATATTGCTATGAAAGAAGATTTTCTTCATTATGTATGGAAACATCAATTGTTTTCCAAAACAAAATTACTATCAACAGAATTTAATATAATTGAAATTGTTTTTCCAGGAATTCATAACACTAATTCTGGGCCAGATTTTTTAAATGCTAAAATTAAAATTGATGATATTTTATGGGCAGGAAATGTAGAAATTCATGTAAAATCTTCTGACTGGTATTTGCATCAACATGAAAAGGATTCAAATTACGATTCTGTTATTTTACATATTGTTTGGGAAGATGATGTGGAGGTTTTTAGCAAAAATAATTTACCGTTACCAACAATACATATTTCTAAGTTAGTAGACAAAGAGTTGTTGGTAAATTACAAAAAATTGTATTCGAAACAACAACGTTGGATTCCTTGTGAAAATTCGATAAATACAATTGATTCTTTTGTGTTTGATCATTGGAAAGAACGTTTATATTTTGAAAGATTAGAAGAAAAATCAGTGTTAATTGATCAGTTGTTAAATGATTCTAATAATGATTATGAAGCCGTACTTTTTAAATTGTTAGCGAAGAATTTTGGATTGAAAACCAATGCAGAAGCATTTTTAAATTTCTCAAATTCAGTTGACTTTTCGGTTGTTAGAAAAGTACAAAATGATGCATTTAAATTACAAGCCTTATTTTTTGGTCAAACAGGATTTTTAGAAAAGAAATTAGAAGAGAAATATGTAATCGATTTAAAAAATGAATACGATTATTTGAAACATAAATTCAATTTAAAGCCAATTCATAATGGGCAGTTTCAGTTTTTTAGAATGCGACCAACAAATTTTCCAACCATACGAATTGCGCAATTAGCTTCCTTATATCACAAGCATCAAAATTTATTTTCTAAGTTAATGAGTACTTCTAGTGTAAAGGAGCTCTATCTTTTATTTTCTCTGGATTTGAATGACTTTTGGAAAACGCATTATACGTTTCAAAAGGTGTCATCAAAAAGCGTAAAAAGAATTACAAATTCGTTTGTAGATTTATTACTGATAAACACAATTGTTCCTTTAAAATTTAAATATTTAAAGAGTAGAGGAGAAGTAGATGAAACCCAATTATTAGCATTGATTCAACAATTAAAATCAGAAAAAAATTCAATTATCTCAAAATTCAAAGAGTTGAAAATAAGTTCTAAAAACGCTTTTGAAAGTCAGGCTTTATTGCAGCTTAAAAACAACTATTGTCTAAAGAAACGTTGTTTGCAATGCGCAATAGGAAATGTTATTTTAAACAAAACCTAATACAAGCTTTTGTACTTTGTTGGATTTGCTTCGTGCATTATTTTATATGCAGCTTCAAAAATATCTTCTACAGATGGTTTAGAAAAATAATCTCCGTCTGTTCCATAAGCAGGTCTGTGAGCTTTAGAAGTTAACGTTTTAGGTTTGCTATCTAAATATTGATATCCGTTTTGATTTTCTAAAATTTCTTGTAATAAATATGCTGAAGCTCCGCCAGGAACATCTTCATCAACAATTAACAATCTATTTGTTTTGACGATACTTTTTACGGTTTCATGATTGATGTCAAAAGGTAATAAACTCTGAATATCAATAATTTCTATATCAATATCAACTTGTTGTAATTCTTTAGCAGCTTCTTCTACCAATTTTAACGTAGATCCATAAGAAACAACTGTAATATCTTTACCTTCTTTTATGATTTCAATTTCTCCAATAGCCGTTTTAAAATCGCCTAAATTGGTTGGTAATTCTTCTTTTAAACGATATCCGTTTAAACACTCAATTACCAATGCAGGATCATCTCCTTCTAATAATGTGTTGTAAAAACCTGCGGCTTTTGTCATGTTTCTTGGAACTAAAACGTGCATTCCACGAACGTTGTTTATAATTCCGCCCATTGGGGAGCCAGAATGCCAAATTCCTTCTAAGCGATGTCCACGGGTTCTAATAATTAATGGTGCTTTTTGTTTACCAACAGTTCTGTAACGAAGCGTTGCTAAATCGTCGCTCATTATTTGTAAAGCATATAATAAGTAATCTAAATATTGAATTTCAGCAATCGGTCTTAAACCTCTCATTGCCATTCCGATTCCTTGGCCAATTATAGTTGCTTCTCTAATTCCTGTATCAGAAACTCGAAGTTCGCCATACTTTTCTTGCAAACCTTCTAGTCCTTGATTTACATCACCAATAAAACCTGCATCTTCACCAAAAATTAATACTTCAGGATATTTTTTTAGAATTGCATCAAAATTATCTCTCATAATAACTCTTGCATCAACCAAGTTCTTTTCAGAACTATATATTGGTGCTTCTGATGAAATATTTGTTGTTGCTAATTCGGTTTCACTTACTAAATGAGTTGAAAAAAAGTCGAATCCTTGGTTGATTTTATTTTTTATAAAATTTTGTAAAGCTGCTTTTTCTGTGAAAGTTTCGTCTTTAATGTATCGCAACGCTTTTCTTGCAGCAATTAACACATCTTTTCTGATGGGTTCTGCGATAGTTTCAAGTTCGTTTTTTAATTTTAAAATAAAAGCACTATTACTACTTTTAGAAGCAACACTTTCTAATAAACTTAGTGTTATTTTTACTTCGTCTTTTATTTCATCTAAATACGCATCCCACGCATTTCTTTTTGCAGCACTTACATGTTTTTTTGCTTCTTTTTCTAGGAATATTAATTCTTCTTCTGAATTAACAAATTTTAAAGTTTCTCCATTGCCATCTTCTAATTCGAAATCTAAAATCCAAGAACGCATTTTTACAATACAATCAAATTCTTGTTCCCATTTTAACCTGTTTGCATCTTTGTATCGTTCATGAGAACCAGAAGTAGAGTGTCCTTGAGGTTGTGTTAGTTCTTTTACGTGAATTAATACAGGAATATGTTCTTCTCTTGCAATTTTTGCAGCTCTATTATAAACATCTATAAGTTGTACGTAATCCCAACCGTTTACAACAATAATTTCGTAACCATTATTTTTTTCGTCTCTCTGAAATCCTTTTAAAATTTCAGAAATACTTTCTTTTGTTGTTTGATATTTTGCGTGAACAGAAATTCCGTATTCATCATCCCAAATATTCATAACCATTGGTACTTGTAGTACACCAGCGGCGTTTATTGTTTCAAAAAATATTCCTTCACTTGTACTTGCGTTACCTATTGTTCCCCAAGCAACTTCGTTTCCTTTGGTAGAAAAATTAGAAGCATTTTCTAATTCTTTTACATTTCTGTAAATTTTAGATGCTTGTGCTAATCCTAATAATCGAGGCATTTGCCCAGCAGTTGGAGAAATGTCTGCACTAGAATTGTATTGTTTTGTTAGGTTTTTCCAATCTCCATTTTCATCTAAACTATGCGTTGCAAAATGTCCGCCCATTTGTCTTCCTGCAGACATAGGGTCGGCTTCTATACTTGGATGTCCATATAATCCTGCAAAAAATTGTTGTGCGGTTAATTCGCCTAAAGCCATCATAAAGGTTTGATCTCTATAATATCCAGATCTAAAATCTCCTTTTTGAAAAGCTTTTGCCATTGCTAATTGCGGCACTTCTTTTCCGTCTCCGAAAATTCCAAATTTTGCTTTTCCAGTAAGAACTTCTCTACGACCTAACAAACTACATTCTCTACTGATACGTGCAATTTTATAATCATTTAATACTTCTTCTCGGAAATCATTAAAAGATAATTTAGTAGAACTAGAAATTGCAGTATTTTGAGTCATATATGATATATATTTAAGCTAATGCAAAGATAGGTTTTTTGATTGAAATTTAAAAATATTTTATTTCATTAAGAATATCGTAATTTAAACAGGATAATAATTAATAAAAATACGAAATCAACAATGAATTAACAATTATAAAAAACCTCTTCTAAAAAAATTATAAATAGTAGATGGTCTAGCAGTTAATACAAAACGAATTTTACTAGCATATGCTTCTTGATTTATTTCCCAACCATTATTAGAATACAACGGAAAATAAATTTCTAAAATATTGTGAACAAAGTTAAAACGAATACCATTTTCATACGCAAAATAAGCATTTTGTCCTTTACTTTTTAAAAAGGCAACATCGGTATAATACTCTAGCCATTTCCAAAGACCAATACTAGAATTAAAAGAGGTCATAAATTGATTTGCATAACGAGTTGGTAGCACAGATTTAAATCCACCATCATTAATAATAACTTGTTGGCTAAAAATCCCTGAACTTTCTGATCTTCCAAAATAATTTTGTTCAAACAAATAATCTGACGGACGATCTAATCCAAAACTAAAATAGTTTCCAGTTGTTTTGTTGTTTAAAAAGAATCCTCCAAAAAATCTAAAATCTAATTGCCTGTTTTTTGCAGTTAGCTTTCTATATCTTATGTCTGTAGAAAATTTTGTAAAGGTTGATGAAATATCGGTGTTAATTTTATAAGAAACTCCTTCAATAATATTTGGTTTTGTATAGATGTATTTTAAGTTTAAAACACTGTAAACGTCTTGTTCTCTAACGGGTGTGCTTGGTGCTGTTTCTTTATGAATGTTTACGTATTTAAGTGTTAAAGCGCTTCCGCCAACATCACGTAAACTATTGCGTTTAAAAATTGCAGAAATAGATGGAGTAAAAACACCATAAGATAAATTTGGAGCGTAGTGAAAATTGCTAGCAGAAACGCCATAAATAATATTTAGAATTTTAGAATTCTCGAAATATTGATTATAGATTACTGATGTATAGCCTGTTATTGTCTGACTTTTTGTTGCGTAAGAAGGAACTAATTTGAACACAAAATTTCTAGAAATTATGGGCTTGTTATGAAGTTCTAATCCAAGCGTAACTCCATCATAATAATTGTAGCTAAGCTCAGGTTGATAAAATAATTGATTGTAATATGGGTCTTCTATATCTTTAATTAGTTTTAATTGTATGGGTTTGTCTAAAAAACTTTTGTTTACATTTTTCCAGTTATCTAAGGTGTTGTATTCTGGATATAATTGCTCGTAATTCAAAGATATTTTGTCAAAATTTCCTCTCGCAATTGTTACGGTTTGAGTAGAATCTATTCCAGTAAACCATTTTTTAAATTTTATTTCTTTGTTTTTTACTCCATATAATGCAACTGGCGCAGTAATGTTTCTTTTGTTTTTGATCTCTATTTTTAAAGAATCATTTTCTATTTTAATTTTTTTAACAGTGTAATCAATTTTTTTGTTGGTGTTTATATAATCACCAAAAAACCATTTTAAATCTTTATCGGTTTTCGATGAAATAATGCTGTTAAAATCTGAACTTTTGCTAATTTTTAATAAATGAGATTTGTAATATTCTTTAAAACTTTTTTTAACGATAGAATCCCCCAAATATCCTTTTAAATATTGCAACCCTAAACCAGCTTTGTATTTATTGGCTATTTTTCTATTGAAATTAGATAAAGAATCTGCTCTTGTAGTTAATGCTTGGTCTAAAAATCTGCGTGCGCTAAATTGATATACAAACGAATATTTATCATTAAAATTTAGCTTAGAAAAATTAAAATTTCTAATTCCCCAAATTTCAGAAACAGTTCCTAAAAGTTTTATTTCTGGATAATAGGTGTTAACGTATTCAATCATTAAATAGGTTTGAATGCCGTCTAATAACCAATAATCGTTTCGTCTATTTAAGAGTAATGTGTTTTCTAAATATTTTCTTACGATGGATTTAAAAAAAGTAACATCTCTATCAAAAACATCAGAAAAAGGGCTTAGAAAATTTGGCAATTGGTTTAAACCATAAATGGGATTTTTATCTTGAGAAATTTGATCAATTAATAGTTCTTTATGTGGATAAGAACCTAAATAACGTTCTATAAAATAAATTTCTCTGTTTAAAATATCGGACGTTAATTTCTTATTGATTCCTTTTGATGAAATATCTGTTATTACATCAATATTATCGGTTTTGTATGTAGTGTATTTATTTTTTTTATCAATACTAAGAATTACATCTGTTTTATTTTTACCGGATAAATTATAAACTGAATTTGATTCTTTTTGTTGAGACAAATCACTCGTGACAACATCGTTTTCTGCAACTTCTAAATGAATGTTATAATTGGTACTATCAATAAATAAATCATCAATATTTAAATTACTCATCAATTGCCAACTATTTGTGAAAACAACAGGTGTTAAATACCAATAACGTAAATTGTAACCTGTGCTTGTTTTTCCGTAACCAGTAAATTTTGCATCAGGAATTTTAATAATATACGAAGCTTTTATAAGAACAGAATCGGTAGGATTTAAAACTTTATTTAATTGAATTTTAATGATGTCTTCTGTACTTTTTTCTAAAGTAAAGTGTGCCACTTTATAATTTACAGAAAGATTTAAAATTTTACTAAATCCTCGTTCGTTTTCTTTTGCAAAATACAACGATTTATCGTAATCTTCTATCAATCTTTTTGTTAATGGCGTATTTTTATCTTTAAAACTATTAGCCCAATTATGAAGATAAATTTCGTTTAAAGATTGATTAGAGTTATTGTAATAAACAATTTCTTGCTGAATTTTTAAGACATCATTTTTTTCATCTAAAACTACGGTCATTTGTATCGAATTTGTTTGTGCACAAATACGAGTTACAAATAATGTAAGGAAACACGCAAATAATAGTTTCAGTTTCAAATCGAAATTAATTTTTAATACTAATTACATCCTAATTAATGAAAAATTTTCAAAAAAAAGTATGTAGCTGCTCTTTTAGAAGTTTGGTTTTAAACTGTATTTTGTGTAAAATTTATTTAAGTGATCTATTGCTTCATCAGCAGAATCAACAATTCTAAATAAGTTTAAGTCTTCTTCACTAATATTTCCTTCGGCAATTAAAGTATTTTTAATCCAATCTAACAATCCGCCCCAAAAATCTTTACCAACTAAAATAATAGGAAAACGACCAATTTTTTTAGTTTGAATTAACGTAATTGCTTCAAACAATTCATCCATTGTTCCAAAACCTCCAGGCATAACAATAAATCCTTGTGAATATTTAACAAACATTACTTTACGTACAAAGAAATAATGAAAATCTAAATTTTTATCACTGTCTATCCACGGGTTAAAATGTTGTTCAAAAGGTAATTCTATGTTTAATCCAACAGAAGTTCCTTTTCCTCGATGTGCTCCTTTGTTACCGGCTTCCATAATTCCTGGTCCACCTCCAGTAATAACTCCGTAACCATTTTGTGTCAATTTAAAAGCAACTTCTTCTGCTAATTTATAAAATTTGTCTTCTGGCTTTGTTCTTGCAGAACCAAAAATTGAAACAGACGGACCAATTTTGCTTAATTTCTCATATCCTTCAACAAATTCTGACATGATTTTAAAAATTGCCCAAGAATCATTTGATTTTATTTCGTTCCAAGTTTTTTGGCCTAATTTTTCTCTAATTCTTTTCTCTTCCTTTGGGTCCATAATCTTTATTTTTTTAAGTTATTTTTTAAAATTCCACTAACCAATTAATTTTTTGGCAAACACGCTAAGATACTTCTTTTTTCAAAAACTTGGCGGTATAGCTGGTTTTATGTTTTGCAACTTCTTCAGGTGTTCCGTAGCATAAAATTTCTCCACCTTTTTTTCCGCCTTCCATACCAATATCAATAATATAATCTGCGAGTTTTATTACATCTAAATTGTGTTCTATAATTAAAACAGTATTTCCTTTGTCTGCCAATTTATTTAAAACATTCATTAAAACTCTAATGTCTTCAAAATGCAAACCAGTTGTAGGTTCGTCTAGAATATAAAAGGTATTTCCGGTATCTCTTTTAGATAATTCTGAGGCTAGTTTAATTCGTTGAGCTTCTCCACCAGAAAGTGTTGTTGATTGTTGTCCTAACGTAATATAGCCCAAACCAACATCTTTTATGGTTTTAATTTTACGATGGATTTTTGGAACTTTCTCAAAAAAGAAAACAGCCTCATCTATTGTCATTCCTAAAATATCTGCAATAGATTTTCCTTTGTATCTAATTTCTAATGTTTCTCTGTTAAAACGTTTTCCTTGACACGTTTCGCATTCTACATGAACATCTGGTAAAAAATTCATTTCAATAATTCGAACTCCGCCACCTTGACAGGTTTCGCATCTTCCTCCAGTAACATTAAAAGAGAAACGGCCAGGTTTATAACCTCTAATTGCTGCTTCTGGAGTACGAGCAAATAAGTTTCGAATTTCAGAGAAAGTTCCTGTATAGGTTGCCGGATTTGAACGAGGAGTTCTTCCTATTGGAGATTGATCTATATCGATAACTTTATCTATATGTTCTAATCCTTTTATACTTTTATATGGCATTGGTTTTTTTACACCACGATAAATATGAGCGTTTAAAATAGGATATAACGTTTCGTTTATTAAGGTTGATTTTCCGCTTCCAGAAACTCCAGTAACGCAAATCATTTTTCCTAATGGAAATTCTACAGAAACATTTTTTAAATTATTGCCAGTTGCACCATTTAATTTAATTTTTTTTCCGTTTCCTGTTCTTCTTTTCTTAGGAACTGCAATTATTTTTTTACCGGTGATATAATCTGCAGTTAACGTATTGTGTTTTTTTAATTCTTCAAAGGTTCCTTCACTTACAATTTCGCCTCCATGTCTTCCAGCTCCAGGACCAATATCAAACACAAAATCTGCAGCTTCAATCATATCTTTATCGTGTTCTACAACCAAAACCGAATTACCAATATCTCTTAATTTTAATAAGGAATCTATTAATTTTTGATTGTCTCTTTGATGTAATCCAATACTTGGTTCATCTAAAATATATAATACACCAACCAATTGCGAGCCAATTTGTGTCGCTAATCGAATACGTTGCGCTTCTCCACCAGATAAAGATTTTGAAGTTCTATCTAAGTTTAAATAATCTAAACCTACGTCTAATAAAAACTGAATTCTGGTTCTGATTTCTTTTAAAATTTCTGAAGCAATTATTTGTTGTCTTTTAGAGATTTTTTTTTCAATTAGATCAAACCAATTTACTAATTCTGTGATATCCATTTTAGCTAAATCGCTAATATTTTTATCTAAAATTTTAAAATATAAGGATTCTTTTTTAAGACGATTTCCATTGCATGTAGAGCATGAAACTTCGTCCATAAAATCTTTTGCCCATCTTTTTATTGAAGTAGATTCGCTATTTTTATATTGACTATTAATAAATGATATTATTCCTTCAAAATCAATCTCGTAATTTCTTGTTACTCCAATTGTTTTTGATTCGATGTTAAATTTTTCATTTCCACCATTTAAAATAATATCAATTGCTTCTTTTGGAATTTTGCTAATTGGGTCGTTTAATTTAAAATTGTGTCGCTCTGCAATTAATTGTAATTGTTTAAAAATCCAACTATTTTTTTGTTCTCCTAAAGGAATTATTCCACCATTTTTTATCGAAATAGAATCATCTGGAATTACTTTATGTAAATTAACCTCATTTGTAATTCCTAATCCGCTACAAGAAGAACATGCTCCTTTTGGCGAATTAAATGAAAACGTGTTTGGCTCTGGGTTTGGATATGCAATTCCAGTTGTAGGACACATTAAATCTCTACTAAAATATCTTGGGTTATTTGTTTCTAAATCAATAACCATTAAAATATTATTACCAGTATATAATGCGGTTTTAATGGTTTCTTCTACTCTTTTTTCTACGGTATTGTTTATTGCAATTCTATCAATTACAACTTCAATATCGTGCGTTTTATACCTGTCTAAACGCATTCCTTTTGTAATTTCAACAATCTCACCATCAACACGAACTTTTACAAAACCTTGTTTAGAAATTTGCTCAAACAATTCTCTGTAATGTCCTTTTCTAGATTTTACAAGAGGAGCTAAAACGGCAATCTTTTTATCATTAAATTCTGATAGAATTAATTCTTTAATTTTTTCATCAGAATAACTTACCATTTTTTCATTGGTGTTATAAGAATAGGCATCTGCAGCTCTCGCAAAAAGCAATCTCAAAAAATCATAGATTTCAGTGATAGTCCCAACAGTAGAACGCGGACTTTTATTGGTTGTTTTTTGTTCTATAGAAATCACGGGCGAAAGTCCGTCAATTTTATCAACATCTGGTCGTTCTAATCCGCCTAAAAATTGTCTAGCATATGCAGAAAAAGTTTCAATATATCTTCGTTGTCCTTCAGCATAAATCGTATCAAAGGCTAAAGAAGATTTTCCGCTACCACTTAATCCGGTAATCACAACTAGTTTTTCGCGCGGAATTTTAACATCAATATTTTTTAAATTATGTACTCTTGCGCCAAAAACTTCTATGTATTCTTGTTGTTTCAAAGTGGTAATTTTTAGAAAAAAGGCAAAGTTACACAAACCAATTTATTTTTTACTAAAATCCTAAGAGCAATTCATCTTTATATATTATCTTGCGTAAACAATATTTTTAAATGAGTTTTATACATTCTGTTAGGCATTATTTTGAGCGTCATGGATTTGCGGTTTCTACAAGATTAGCAGACAGATTAGGTATGCGAGCTTTGAATGTAAGATTGTTCTTTATTTACATCTCTTTTGTAACGGTTGGCTTGTCTTTTGGGTTGTATTTAACCCTCGCTTTTGTGTTGCGTTTAAAAGATATGGTCTATACAAAACGTAGCTCTGTTTTTGATTTATAATGATAAGTGTAAGATCAAAGTTATATAAGGCAATATTTTTTCTGCTATCAATCCTAACAATTGGTATTGTGAGGTACATGTTATTGTCTGGGTTTAGTTTTATTGATGCAGTTTATATGACTGTTATAACGATATCTACAGTTGGGTTTCGAGAATTGCATCCGATGAACTCAGAAGAAATTGTAAAACATAGAGATTTATTTTAATGAAAAGGAAAATTCTTATTACTGGAAGTAACGGATTGTTAGGGCAAAACTTAATTACTTTATTTCTTAACGATACAAAAAACTACGAAATTTTTGGGTTCTCTAGAGGTGAAAATAGAAGTGGAAGAACGGACTTTGAATATCATGATATTGATATCACCAATAAAAAGTTATTAGAAGAAAAAGCAACCCAGATAAAACCAGATTTTATTATTAATACCGCAGCAATGACAAATGTTGATGCTTGCGAAAATGATAGAAAAGGGTGTTATGATTTAAATGTAAATGTGGTGCAATATTTAACAGATATTTGTTTAGAAATAAATGCGCATTTAATTCATATCTCTACAGACTTTATTTTTGATGGAAAAAAAGGAAATTACACAGAAGAAGATATTCCAAATCCATTAAGTTATTATGGAGAAACCAAATTACTATCCGAAGAGATTTTACAAAAATCAACTATAAATTACACCATTTTAAGAACTATTTTGGTATATGGTTTGGTGAATGATATGAGCAGAAGTAATATTGTGCTTTGGGTTAAAGAGTCTTTAGAAAACAACAGAGAAATTACTATAGTAGATGATCAGTATAGAACACCAACGTATGTAGAAGATTTAGCGTTAGCTTGTAAAATTTCTATCGATAAAAAAGCAACGGGAATTTTTAATATTTCTAGTAATCAATTATTAAGCATTTTTGAAATTGCTCAAGAAATTGCAACTGTTTTTAAATTAGATAAAAATTTAATTAAACCCATTTCTACAAGTACGTTAAATCAAACAGCCCCAAGACCAGTAATAACAGGTTTTGATTTAATAAAAACCAACCGAGTATTGGAGTTTTACCCAAAATCATTCATAGAAGATTTACAAAGATTTAAGCAAAAATTAACCTAATGTTTATTTTTAACATCTAAAAGTTGTTGAAAGCTCAATTTTTTATGATATTGCGGGCAACTTAAAAAAATAAACTAACTTATATATTATGAAGAAAAAACTTTTATCGTTACTGTTTTTAGCAGTTCCAATATTCACTTTTGCGCAAGAAAAAGGTTTAGATGAACAAATAAATGACGCATTTATGCCATTTGCTGTTTGGTGGGAAAACTTGGTTTTAACAACAATACCAATTGCGGGTTATAATATTCCTTTTGTAGTTATATTATTAGTTGTGGGAGCAACTTTTTTTACTATTTATTTTAAATTTCCAGGTATTACAAAGTTTTCCACAGCTATAAATACTGTTCGAGGTAAATATGTAGATATAGAAAAACATGGAGTGGATAAATTATATAACAATGATGAGGCTTTAGCAGAAGAAGATATTGCAAACACAATTCGTGATGAAAGCGCTCATGGTGAAGTTTCACATTTTCAAGCATTAGCAACAGCAGTTTCTGGTACAGTTGGTTTAGGAAATATTGCAGGTGTTGCAGTTGCAATTGGTCTTGGTGGCCCTGGAGCAACTTTTTGGATGGTAGTTTGTGGATTATTAGGAATGTCAACTAAGTTTGTAGAATGTACTTTAGGTGTAAAATATAGAGATGTTGGCGAAGATGGAACTATATATGGTGGCCCAATGTATTATTTATCTAAAGGATTTAAAGAAATAGGATTAGGAGCTGCAGGTAAAATACTAGGAGTGTTATTTGCTGTACTTTGTGTTGGTGCTTCTTTTGGAGGTGGTAATGCATTCCAATCTAACCAAGCTGCTGTACAAATTAGTTCAATGTTTAACTTACAAGGAGGTTCTAATGGAGTAATTATTGGAGTTGTTCTTGCAATTTTAGTAGGTATAGTAATTATTGGAGGTATTAAGCGTATTGCTCAAATTACTGAAAAAATTGTGCCTTTTATGGCAGGACTTTACATACTAGCATCGTTAGTAATTATTTTCGCAAACTTTAGCGATATAGGTTTTGCATTCCAATTAATTATGGATGGAGCATTTACACCTATGGCTGGACTTGGTGGTTTGGTAGGAGTGTTAATTGTTGGTTTCCAAAGAGCTGCATTCTCTAATGAAGCTGGAGCAGGTTCTGCTGCAATTGCTCACTCTGCTGTACGCACAAAATATCCTGCATCTGAAGGTATTGTTGCGCTTTTAGAACCATTTATTGATACGGTTGTTATTTGCACAATGACAGCTTTAGTTATTATTTTCTTTAATATTAATGGAACAGACGCTCAATCAGTATTTAATTATACTGCAGAACATGGAAGTAGTGTGATTTTAAATTCTAATGGTCAAACAATCAATGGTGTTGATTTAACATCTATGGCATTCGATTCTGTAATTCCTCACTTCTCTTATGTACTGACTATTGCAATTGTGTTATTTGCATTCTCGACAATGATTTCTTGGTCGTATTACGGTTTACAATCTTGGAAGTATTTATTTGGTAAAGGTAAAGCTGCTGATATGACTTATAAAATACTATTTTTAGTATTTGTTGTTATTGGAGCTGCTGCAACTTTAGATGCAGTTATCAAGTTTTCTGACGCTATGATATTAGCATTGGTCTTTCCAAATATGATAGGATTGTTATTCTTATTCCCAAAAGTAAGACAAGAAATGAAACGTTATTTAAATGCAATTTCTATTAAAAAAGAAGCAATTCAAGATGGAGCTATAGATGTAACTAAGCACATGTAAAATAAACGTAATGAAGATTTTTAAACCCCATTTCTGGTACAACAAAAGCCAACGAAATGGGGTTTTCTTTTTGTTGTTGATTATTATTGCGCTGCAAATAGCAATTTATTTTATTGATTTTTCAAATGATAAAGATGTCTTTAATACGAATGAATCTATAGTGTTAAATGCTAAAATAGATTCTTTGAAGAAAGCTGAGATAGAAAAAAGAAAACCAAAAATCTATTCTTTTAATCCAAACTATATTACAGATTATAAAGGTGCTCAATTAGGAATGTCACTCGATCAAATAGATAGATTACATGCGTTTAGGGAGCGTAATAAGTTTATTAACTCTGCAAATCAGTTTCAAAAGATTACTCAAGTTTCAGATAGTTTATTAAATGAGATTTCGCCTTATTTTAAATTTCCAGATTGGGTTGTAAAGCAACAGCAGAAAAGTGTACTAAAATCAACCATAACAGAAAAAGAGTTTAAAATAAAACGAAGTACTACAGATATAAATTTTGCAACTGCAAAAGATTTTCAAACAATAAACGGAGTGAATGAATATTTAGCTGAAAGAATAATAAAATACAGAAAAAGACTTAACGGATTTTCATATAAAAATCAGCTTTTAGAAGTTTGGAAATTAGATAAAACTACAGCACAAAGTATTCTTACTATTTTTAAAATAGTCGATAAACCTATTATTAATAAGATAAATGTAAATACTGCAACATTTAAAGAAGTGCTTTCAAATCCGTATATAGATTATGATTTATGTAAAAAAATCTTTGCCTTTAGAGATGAAGTTGCTGAATTACAATCGATTGAAGAATTAAAAAATATTGAAGGATTTCCACGAGACAAATATGATAGAATAATTCTATATTTGGAAGCTAAATAACAAACAACAAAACAGATTGGATAATGAATAGCATGTACTTTACAGAAGAACATAATGCTTTTAGAAAAAGTTTTCAAGATTTCCTAAAAAAAGAAGTCTTACCACATATAGAAAAATGGGAAAAAGAAGGATCTATTGAACGTTTTATTTGGAAAAAATTTGGCGAAATGGGTTATTTCGGATTGAATGTTTCTGAAGAAAACGGCGGATTAGGTTTAGATATTTTTTATACAATTATCTTTTTAGAAGAGTTACAAAAAATTCATTCTGGGGGTTTTGCAGCTGCAATGTGGGCACATGTATATTTAGCGATGACACATTTAGAAAAAGAAGGCGATAATAGAATTAAACAAGACTATTTGTTGCCAAGTATTTATGGAGATAAAATAGGTTGTTTGTGTATTACCGAGCCTTTTGCAGGTTCTGATGTTGCAGGAATAATAACAACAGCAACGAAGAAAGAAAATACATATGTTTTAAATGGATCAAAAACATTTATTACCAACGGAGTATATTCAGATTATTTAGTGGTTGCTGCTAAAACACAACCCGAACTTGGAAATAAAGGAATCAGTATTTTTCTAGTTGATCGAAATACAAAAGGTATTTCTGCAACAAAACTAGACAAGTTGGGTTGGAGAGCTTCTGATACTGGAGAAATTTCTTTCGATAATGTAGTTATTCCTGCAGAAAATTTAATGGGCGAAGAAGGAAAAGGATTTCCTTATATTATGCAACATTTTTCTTTAGAGCGTTTAATAATGGGGGTTAATGCGCATGCAAGAGCAGAATATGCTATTGATTATGCTATAAATTACATGAAACAAAGAAATGCTTTTGGCAAGTCGTTAGATAAGTTTCAAGCATTAAGACATAAAGTCGCAGAAATGGCAAGTGAAGTAGAAATGTGTAAAGAATTTAACTACTCAATTGCTAAAAGATTAAACGACGGTCAATATGTAGTAAAAGAAGCAAGTATGTCTAAACTATTGTCAACAAAAATGGCAGATTCTGTTATTTATGATTGCCTTCAATTACTTGGTGGTTATGGTTATATGGAAGATTATCCGATGGCAAGAATGTTAAGAGATAGTAGATTAGGTCCAATTGGAGGAGGAACTTCTGAAATTTTAAAAGAAATTATCGCAAAAATAATCATTGATAAAAAGGATTATAAACCAGTAACATAGTCTTTTTTGTAATTGAGAGTTTTGCGAAAATAACCTTTTGGTTATCGCAAAAATAATCATTGATAAAAAGGATTATAAACCAGTAACATAGTCTTTTTTGTAATTGAGAGTTTTGCGAAAATAACCTTTTGGTTATCGCAAAAATAATCATTGATAAAAAGGATTATAAACCAGTAACATAGTCTTTTTTGTAATTGAGAGTTTTGCGAAAATAACCTTTTGGTTATCGCAAAAATAATCATTGATAAAAAGGATTATAAACCAGTAACATAGTCTTTTTTGTAATTGAGAGTTTTGCGAAAATAACCTTTTGGTTATCGCAAAAATAATCATTGATAAAAAGGATTATAAACCAGCAGCAAAGTGATCTTTTAAAAGTAGTATAAGTTAAAAGCTATCTATTTAGATGACTTTATTTTTTTTAAATAAAATTAGTTTGTTTTCAAAATAACTTCGTATTTTTGCAGTCCAATTTAAAAAACAAATAGATAGAACAGATGAAAGGAGGTGCATATATATGTTAATTATACCAGTTAAAGAAGGAGAAAATATAGATAGAGCTTTAAAGCGTTTCAAAAGAAAATTTGATCGTACGAAGACAATGAAGAACTTACGTAACAAAAAACATTTCACAAAACCTTCTGTTGCAAAAAGAGCTCAAAATATTAAAGCAGCTTATGTTCAAAAATTAAGAACTCAAGAAGAAGTAGGTTAGTAATAACACGCTTTTACAATATAAAAATCCTGTTTTATTAAACAGGATTTTTTTTGTTTTATACAATTGCTAATAGATATATGTGTAAATTTGAAAATAGCAAAAAGTAAAAAATGATCACTTCTTTTTTAGAGTATTTAGTTTTAGAGAGAAAATATTCAAATCATACAGTTACTGCGTATAAAAAAGATATCAGTTCGTTTTATGAGTTTTGTAATGATGAATATGAACTCAAAAGTCTTAAAGATGTAAATTATAGTCAAATTAGATCTTGGATTATAAAATTGGTTGATGAAGGAATTTCTAACAACTCAATAAATAGAAAAGTAAGCTCTTTAAAATCATTCTATAAGTTTTTGCAAAAGGCAGAGCAAATAAAATCGAATCCACTTATAAAACACAAATCACTTAAAGTTGCGAAAAAAGTTCAAGTTCCATTTACATCAAAAGAAATAAATGAAGTTATAGATAACTTAGAAGCCGAAAACGATTTTAAATCATTAAGAAATAAATTAATTGTAGAATTATTTTATTCTACAGGCATGAGAAGAGCAGAGTTAATTAATTTAAAACATGAAGCAATTAATTTTCAATCAAAAACAGTAAAAGTTTTAGGAAAAAGAAATAAGGAAAGATTAATTCCTTTAATTGCGTCAGTACTAAAAACAATCGAAGAATACCTATCCTTTAAAAAAGAGATCTTAACAGATACTGATTATCTATTTGTAACAGAAAAAGGAAAGAAAATATACGAAACACTTGTTTATAGAATAATAAATAATTACTTTAGTCATGTTTCCACGAAGGTAAAAAAGAGCCCGCACATACTTAGACATTCATTCGCAACTCATTTACTTAATCAAGGAGCAGATCTAAACTCGGTTAAAGAATTGCTTGGGCATTCAAGCTTAGCATCAACTCAAGTTTACACGCATAATAGTTTAGAAAAAATAAAACAAGTGTACAACCAGGCTCATCCTAGAAGCCATAAAAAGTGAAATTATATGAAAGTATACATCCAATCAGTAAATTTTAATGCAGATTCAGATTTGTTAAAATATATCGAAAGTAAGGTTGAAAGTTTATCCAAATTTCACGATAAAATTATTGATGCTGAAGTCTTTTTAAAAGTGCAAAGCACTAGCGATAAAGAAAATAAAATTTCAGAGATTAAAATCAATATTCCTGGTAGTGAATTGATTGTTAAAAAAGAAACAAAATCGTTTGAAGAGGGAATAAGTATAGGTGTAGATTCATTAAAAAGACAACTTAAAAAATCAAAAGAAAAATTACGAAATTCAGTATCGCTTTAAAAATTAAAAAAATAGACAAAAAAAGTTTTAGAAATAAAAAAAACTTTATACATTTGCAGTCCGTTAGAAATAGCGGATTGTTTTTTTATGCAATAAGCCGATGTAGCTCAGCTGGCTAGAGCAGCTGATTTGTAATCAGCAGGTCGGGGGTTCGAGTCCCTTCATCGGCTCAAAAAAACAAAAAAACGTTCATTGAAACACTGGTGAGATACTCAAGCGGCCAACGAGGGCGGACTGTAAATCCGCTGACTACGTCTTCGCAGGTTCGAATCCTGCTCTCACCACAGACAGTTTTTCAATTGAAAAACAAAGGATTAAAAATTAGAATGCGAGAGTAGCTCAGTTGGTAGAGCGTCAGCCTTCCAAGCTGAATGTCGCCGGTTCGAACCCGGTCTCTCGCTCTAAGTTTCAAGCCGGTGTAGCTCAGTTGGTAGAGCGCATCCTTGGTAGGGATGAGGTCACGGGTTCAACTCCCGTCGCTGGCTCAAATAAAAGAGAATAAAATAAACACTAAATATATTTAACTAAGAATTAAAATTAATAATCATGGCAAAAGAGACTTTTAATCGTTCAAAACCACACTTAAACATCGGTACTATTGGACACGTAGATCACGGTAAAACAACTTTAACTGCTGCTATTACTAAAGTTTTAGCTGATGCAGGATTCTCAAAAGCACTATCATTTGATCAAATTGATAATGCTCCAGAAGAAAAAGAAAGAGGTATTACAATTAACACATCTCACGTTGAGTATCAAACAGCTAACCGTCATTACGCGCACGTTGACTGTCCTGGTCACGCGGATTACGTAAAGAATATGGTAACTGGTGCTGCCCAAATGGATGGAGCTATTTTAGTAGTAGCTGCAACTGATGGACCAATGCCTCAAACAAGAGAGCATATCTTATTAGGTCGTCAGGTAGGAATTCCTAGAATGGTTGTATTTATGAATAAAGTAGATATGGTTGATGATGAGGAGTTATTAGAATTAGTAGACATGGAAATTAGAGATTTACTTTCTTTCTATGAGTACGATGGTGATAACGGACCTGTTATTGCTGGTTCTGCTTTAGGTGCACTTAATGGTGAACAAAAATGGGTAGATACAGTAATAGAGTTAATGGAAGCTTGTGATACTTGGATTGAAGAGCCATTAAGAGAAATTGACAAACCATTCTTAATGCCAGTTGAAGATGTATTCTCAATTACTGGTCGTGGAACTGTTGCTACAGGACGTATCGAGACAGGTATTGCTAATACAGGTGATTCAGTAGAGATTATTGGTATGGGAGCAGGAAAATTAACTTCTACTATTACTGGTATCGAAATGTTCCGTCAAATCTTAGATAGAGGTGAAGCTGGAGATAATGCAGGTATTTTATTAAGAGGGATTGATAAAGAGCAAATCAAAAGAGGAATGGTAATCTGTAAGCCAGGTTCTGTAACTCCACACGATAAATTCAAAGCAGAGGTTTATGTTCTTAAAAAAGAAGAAGGTGGACGTCATACTCCATTCCATAACAACTATCGTCCACAGTTTTATGTAAGAACTACAGATGTAACAGGAACAATTACTTTACCAACAGGAGTAGAAATGGTTATGCCAGGTGATAACTTAACAATTACTGTTGAATTACACTCTACAATCGCAATGAATGTTGGTTTACGTTTTGCAATCCGTGAAGGTGGTAGAACAGTAGGAGCTGGTCAGGTAACTGAAATTCTTTAATTAGAATTAATTTAATAACATTTCAAGGTGCTTCTCAATATATTTTGGGTTAGCACCTTGTGTTTACGGGCGTAGCTCAGTTGGTAGAGCACTGGTCTCCAAAACCAGGTGTCGGGAGTTCGAGTCTCTCCGCCCGTGCAAATGCAAATAACTAATAATATGATAAAATATATCAAAGAATCATTTGAAGAACTAAGTAACCATGTTACATGGATATCTAGAGACGAAGCACAAAAATCAACAGTAGTTGTTGCTGTGTTTACTATAATTTTTGCATTAGCAGTTTTCTCTATTGATTACATTTTTCAATTAGGTTTAGATAACTTTTTTACCATGTTTAATAATTAATTATGGCTGAATCAATTAAAAAATGGTACGTAGTTAGAGCAATTGGCGGTCAAGAAAATAAGGTAAAATCTTATATCGAAACCGAAATTGCAAGACTAGGCTTGTCTGATTATGTTGATCAAGTTTTAGTACCTAAAGAAAAAGTTATACAAATTAGAGACGGAAAAAAAATACATAAAGAAAGAGTTTATTTTCCTGGTTATATAATGGTAGAAGCTAATTTAGCAGGAGAAGTACCACACGTAATTAAAGCTGTAACAGGTGTTATTGGGTTTTTAGGCGAAACAAAAGGCGGTGCTCCAGTGCCATTAAGAAAATCAGAAGTAAATAGAATGTTAGGTAAAGTAGATGAGCTTTCAGTTCAGGGAGATAACATTGCTATACCATATATTATTGGTGAAACTGTAAAAGTTGTTGATGGACCATTTAATGGATTTGATGGTACAGTTGAAAAAATAAATGAAGAAAAAAGAAAACTTGAAGTTATGGTGAAAATTTTTGGACGTAAAACTCCATTAGAATTGAGCTATATGCAAGTAGATAAAATTTCATAATTGTTACACAAATAGAAATTGATTTTTTGATGAGCTTCCACGATTCAAAACATCTAAAACTAAAGTTTAAATAATGGCAAAAGAAGTAAGTAAGGTTGTTAAATTACAAGTGCGCGGAGGATCAGCAAATCCTTCTCCACCAGTTGGACCTGCTTTAGGTGCTGCCGGAGTTAACATTATGGAGTTCTGTAAGCAATTTAATGCTAGAACTCAAGATAAACAAGGGAAAATCTTACCAGTAGCAATTACTGTATATAAAGATAAATCTTTTGATTTTGTTGTTAAAACTCCACCAGCTGCAGTACAATTATTAGAAGCAGCGAAAATTAAAAAAGGTTCTGGAGAACCAAACCGTAAGAAAGTAGCTAAAGTTTCTTGGGATCAAATAAAAGTTATTGCAGAAGATAAAATGGTAGATTTAAATGCATTTACAATTGAGTCGGCAATGAAAATGATTGCAGGTACAGCTCGTTCTATGGGATTAACAGTAACAGGAAACGCTCCAGCTTAAACTTTAATAACGGTTATTCAAAATGGCAAAATTAACAAAAAAGCGAAAAGAAGCTAGCGCTAAATTAGATAGTACAAAAACTTATAATGTAATTGAAGCTTCTGCTTTAATTAAAGAAATAACAAATGTAAAATTTGATGCATCTGTTGATTTAGCAATACGTTTAGGAGTAGATCCCCGTAAAGCAAATCAAATGGTTCGTGGTGTTGTAACATTACCTCACGGAACTGGTAAAGATGTAAAAGTTTTAGCATTAGTTACTCCAGATAAAGAAGCCGAAGCTACAGAAGCTGGTGCAGATTATGTTGGATTAGATGAGTACCTTCAAAAAATTAAAGGAGGATGGACAGATGTTGATGTAATTATTACTATGCCAAGTGTTATGGGTAAATTAGGTCCTTTAGGTCGTGTTTTAGGACCAAGAGGTTTAATGCCTAACCCAAAAACAGGTACAGTAACAATGGATGTTGCAAAAGCTATTGCAGATGTAAAAGCTGGTAAAATCGACTTTAAAGTTGATAAAACTGGTATTGTACATGCAGCAATTGGTAAAACATCATTCGACGCTGAAAAAATTGCAGATAATGCAAATGAATTATTACAAACAATTGTTAAACTAAAGCCAACTACAGCTAAAGGAACATACATTAAAAGTGTATTCATTTCTAGTACAATGAGTCCTAGTGTTGCAGTTGATTTTAAATCAGTTTAATAAGCAGTTAAATTAGAAATTATGACAAGAGAAGAAAAATCACAAGTAATCCAAGATTTAACAGCGACATTAGCAAATACTAACATTATCTATTTAGCAGACATTTCAGGATTAGATGCATCAAGTACATCTAATTTAAGAAGAGCTTGTTTTAAAGCAAATGTTAAGTTAGCAGTTGTTAAAAACACATTGCTTTCAAAAGCAATGGAAGCATCTGATAAAGATTTCGGAGAGTTACCAAATGTATTAAAAGGTAATACTTCTATTATGATTGCTGAAGCAGGAAACGCGCCAGCTAAAGTAATCAAAGAGTTCAGAAAAAAATCAAAAAAGCCTTTATTAAAAGGTGCTTTTATTGAAGAAGCTATCTATGTAGGTGATGACCAATTAGATGCTCTTGTGAACATTAAGTCTAAAGAAGAACTTATCGGAGATATTATTGCATTATTACAATCACCAGCTAAAAATGTTATTTCAGCATTACAATCAGGTGGTCAAAAATTATCAGGTATTCTATCAACATTATCAGAAAAATAAGTACGCGCACTAATAAACTAAAATAAATAAAATTTTTAAAAACAATTAAAATGGCAGATTTAAAAAATTTCGCAGAGCAATTAGTTAACTTAACAGTAAAAGAGGTTAACGACTTAGCTACTATTTTAAAAGATGAATACGGTATTGAGCCAGCAGTAGCTGCAGTAGCAGTAGCAGGACCAGCAGCAGCTGGTGCTGATGGTGGAGCAGAAGAGCAAACTGAATTCGATGTAATCTTAACAGCAGCAGGTCAATCTAAGTTAGCAGTTGTAAAACTAGTTAAAGAATTAACAGGATTAGGATTAAAAGAAGCAAAAGGTATCGTTGATAGTGCACCAGCACCAATCAAAGAAGGTATTTCTAGAGATGAGGCTGAAGGGCTTAAAGCATCTTTAGAAGAAGCAGGAGCTGAGGTTGAGCTTAAATAAGCTTTAAAAGCTTAAACAAACTTAGGTTTAGGTCTTTAGAACAAACGTTCTAAGACCTAAACCATTTTGTGTATATATTCGTTTTATATTTTAATATCGATTTTAATTAAAAAAATTTTTCTTTTGACAACGAAAAACACTACTGAAAGAATAAACTTCGCAACAGCAAAATTGGGAGCCGATTATCCAGACTTTTTGGATATCCAAGTAAAATCATTTCAAGATTTTTTCCAATTACAAACAAAAGCTGAAGAGCGTGGTGAAGAAGGTTTGTATAAAACTTTCATGGATAATTTTCCAATTACAGATACACGTAATAATTTTGTGTTAGAATTCTTAGACTACTTTGTAGATCCTCCAAGATATAGCATTCAAGAATGTATTGAAAGAGGTTTAACACATAGTGTTCCTCTTAAAGCTCGTTTAAAATTATACTGTACAGATCCAGAACACGAAGATTTCGAAACTATTGTGCAAGATGTTTATTTAGGTACTATTCCTTATATGACAAACTCTGGTACATTCGTAATCAACGGAGCAGAAAGAGTTGTAGTTTCACAATTACACAGATCTCCTGGTGTATTCTTCGGGCAATCATTCCACGCAAACGGAACCAAGTTATACTCTGCAAGAGTAATTCCTTTTAAAGGATCTTGGATAGAATTTGCAACAGATATCAATCAAGTAATGTATGCTTATATTGATAGAAAGAAAAAATTACCAGTAACAACACTATTTAGAGCTATCGGTTTCGAAAGAGATAAAGACATCTTAGAGATTTTTGATTTAGCTGAAGAAATTAAAGTTTCTAAAGCAGGATTGAAAAAAGTTCTTGGGCGTAAATTAGCAGCTAGAGTTTTAAAAACTTGGCACGAAGATTTCGTTGATGAAGATACTGGAGAAGTTGTTTCAATTGAAAGAAATGAAATTATCTTTGATAGAGATACTATTATAGAGAAAGATTATATTGATGAGATTATAGAATCTGGTGTAAAAACAGTTTTATTACACAAAGAAAATAATCAAATGGCAGATTATGCAATTATTCATAATACGCTACAAAAAGATCCAACAAATTCAGAAAAAGAAGCTGTTGAACATATCTATAGACAACTACGTAATGCAGAACCGCCAGATGAAGAGACAGCACGTGGAATTATAGATAAGTTATTCTTCTCTGAACAACGTTACAATTTAGGTGAAGTTGGTCGTTTTAGAATGAATACAAAACTTGGTTTAGATGAACCAATCGATCAAAAAGTACTTACAAAACTTGATATTATTACCATCATTAAGTATTTAATCGAATTGATTAATTCTAAAGCTGAAGTAGATGATATTGATCACTTATCTAACCGTCGTGTTAGAACTGTTGGTGAGCAATTAGCTGGTCAGTTTGGTGTTGGTCTATCAAGAATGGCACGTACAATTCGTGAACGTATGAATGTTCGTGATAATGAAGTATTTACTCCAATTGATTTGATTAATGCAAAAACATTATCATCAGTAATTAATTCATTTTTCGGTACAAACCAGTTATCTCAATTTATGGATCAAACAAATCCATTAGCAGAGATTACACACAAACGTCGTTTATCGGCACTAGGACCAGGTGGTTTATCTAGAGAAAGAGCAGGATTTGAGGTTCGTGATGTTCACTATACACATTACGGGCGTTTATGCCCGATTGAAACTCCTGAAGGACCAAACATTGGATTAATTTCTTCTTTAGCAGTATTTGCTAAAGTAAACAACTTAGGATTTATTGAAACTCCATATAGAAAAGTTGTAAAGGGAAATGTTGATGTTAAGCAAGAGCACATTTATTTAAGTGCAGAAGAAGAAGAAGGAAAGAAAATAGCACAATCTAATTTAGAAATTGACGCAAAAGGAAACTTTATAAGTGATAGAGTTATTGCTCGTGCAGAAGGAGATTTCCCAGTGGTTTCTCCAGAACTAGTTGATTATATGGACGTTGCTCCAAATCAAATTGCTTCAATCTCTGCATCGCTAATTCCTTTCTTAGAGCATGATGATGCCAACCGTGCGTTAATGGGATCAAATATGATGCGTCAAGCAGTTCCATTATTAAGACCAGAATCTCCAATTGTTGGTACTGGTTTAGAGCGTAGAGTTGCAAAAGATTCTAGAATCTTAATTAATGCTGAAGGAGCAGGAATTGTAGAATATGTAGATGCTAATGTAATTAGAATTAAGTACGATAGAACTGAAGAAGAAAGAATGGTAAGTTTTGATTCAGACGAAGTATCATATAACTTAATTAAATTTAGAAAAACCAATCAAGGTACTTGTATCAATCTAAAACCAATTGTAAAAAGAGGTGATAGAGTTACAGAAGGACAAGTTCTTTGTGAAGGGTATGCAACACAAAAAGGAGAATTAGCTTTAGGAATAAATATGAAAGTAGCCTTTATGCCTTGGAAAGGGTATAACTTTGAGGATGCGATTGTAATTTCTGAAAAAGTAGTTCGTGAAGATATTTTTACATCAATTCATATTGATGAATATTCTTTAGATGTTAGAGATACAAAATTAGGAACTGAAGAGTTAACGAATGATATTCCTAATGTTTCTGAAGAAGCTACAAAAGATCTTGACGAAAACGGAATGATTCGTATTGGAGCAGAAGTAAAACCTGGTGATATTTTAATCGGGAAAATTACTCCAAAAGGCGAATCAGATCCAACTCCAGAAGAAAAATTATTACGTGCAATTTTTGGTGATAAAGCAGGTGATGTAAAAGATGCATCATTAAAAGCTTCTCCATCATTAAGAGGTGTAGTAATTGATAAAAAATTATTCCAAAGAGCTGTTAAAGATAAAACGAAAAGAGCAAAAGACAAAGAAGCAATTATTGCTTTAGAAAGTTCTTTTGTTACTAAATTCGAAATTCTAAAAGATGAATTAGTTGAAAAACTTTTCGCATTAATTAGTGGAAAAACTTCTCAAGGTGTATTTAACGATTTAGGTGAAGAAGTACTTCCAAAAGGAAAGAAATTTACCTTAAAAATGTTAAATTCTGTTGAAGATTATACGCACTTAACGCAAGGATCTTGGACTACTGATAAAGCATTAAATAAATCTGTTGGAGAATTAGTTCACAACTATAAAATTAAAGTAAACGACTTACAAGGTAACTTACGTCGTGAGAAGTTTACAATTTCTGTAGGGGATGAATTACCAGCTGGTATTTTAAAACTTGCTAAAATTTATGTTGCTAAAAAACGTAAATTAAAAGTAGGAGATAAAATGGCCGGACGTCACGGAAATAAAGGTATTGTTGCTCGTATTGTTAGAGCAGAAGATATGCCTTTCTTAGAAGACGGAACTCCAGTAGATATTGTATTAAATCCGTTAGGTGTACCCTCTCGTATGAACATTGGTCAGATTTATGAAACAGTTCTTGGATGGGCTGGTCAGAAATTAGATACTAAATATGCAACCCCAATTTTTGATGGAGCATCTTTAGATCAAATTAATGAAATTACAGATGAAGCGGGTGTACCAAGATTTGGACATACGTATTTATATGATGGTGGAACAGGAAAACGTTTTGATCAACCAGCAACGGTTGGTGTTATTTATATGATTAAGTTAGGACACATGATTGAAGATAAAATGCATGCGCGTTCTATTGGTCCTTACTCATTAATTACACAACAACCATTAGGTGGTAAAGCTCAGTTTGGTGGTCAACGTTTTGGAGAAATGGAAGTTTGGGCATTAGAAGCATACGGTGCATCTAGTATCTTAAGAGAAATCTTAACAGTAAAATCTGATGATGTATTAGGTAGAGCTAAAACATACGAAAGTATTGTTAAAGGTGAAGAAATGCCAGAACCTGGTCTACCAGAATCATTTAACGTATTAATGCACGAACTGAAAGGTTTAGGATTAAACGTTCAATTAGAAGAATAACAAACAGTGAAATGTCATCAAGTCTTTTTGGCTTGATGACAATCATATATTTAGAAGCCTCTTTAGAGGTCATTTTTACAATTTTAATTCGAATCCATTACCATGGCAAGAGACAACGAGAAGTACACTGTAAAAAAGTTTAATAAAATCTCAATTGGATTATCATCTCCAGAATCTATTTTAGAAATTTCTAAAGGAGAGGTGTTAAAACCAGAAACAATTAATTACCGTACACACAAACCAGAAAGAGATGGTTTATTTTGTGAGCGTATTTTTGGTCCTGTAAAAGACTTTGAATGTGCATGTGGTAAATATAAAAGAATTCGCTACAAAGGAATCGTTTGTGACCGATGTGGTGTAGAAGTTACAGAAAAGAAAGTACGTAGAGATAGAGTAGGACATATTAACTTGGTAGTTCCTGTTGCTCATATCTGGTACTTTAGATCATTACCTAACAAAATGGGATACCTTTTAGGGTTACCTTCTAAAAAGTTAGATATGATTATCTATTACGAGCGTTACGTTGTAATTGCTCCTGGTATTGCAAAAAATGTTGAAGGAGAACCATTGCGAAAAATGGATTTCTTAACAGAAGAAGAATACTTAGATATTTTAGAAACACTTCCGCAAGAAAATCAATATTTAGATGATACTGACCCAAATAAGTTTATCGCTAAAATGGGAGCTGAATGTTTAATTGATTTGTTAGCTCGTATCGATTTAGATGCGCTTTCTTATGAATTAAGACATAAAGCAAATACAGAAACTTCTAAACAACGTAAAACTGAAGCGTTAAAACGTTTAAATGTTGTTGAAGCATTTAGAGACTCTAATAAAACTAGAGAAAACAAACCTCAGTGGATGATTATGAAAGTAGTTCCGGTGATTCCACCAGAATTACGTCCATTAGTTCCATTAGATGGTGGTCGTTTCGCAACTTCAGATTTAAATGATTTATACAGAAGAGTTATTATCAGAAACAACCGTTTAAAAAGGTTAGTTGAGATAAAAGCACCTGAAGTTATTTTGCGTAATGAAAAACGTATGTTACAAGAATCGGTAGATTCATTATTTGATAATACACGTAAATCATCAGCAGTTAAAACAGAATCTAATAGACCTTTAAAATCTTTATCAGATTCATTAAAAGGAAAACAAGGACGTTTCCGTCAAAACTTACTAGGAAAACGTGTTGATTATTCTGCACGTTCTGTAATTGTTGTAGGACCAGAATTAAAACTTTCAGAATGTGGTATCCCAAAAGAGATGGCAGCTGAACTTTACAAACCTTTTGTGATTCGTAAATTAATTGAAAGAGGAATTGTAAAAACTGTAAAATCTGCAAAGAAAATAATCGATAGAAAAGAGCCAGTAGTATGGGATATTTTAGAGAATGTTTTAAAAGGACATCCTGTTTTATTAAACCGTGCTCCAACGCTTCACCGTTTAGGTATCCAAGCTTTTCAACCAAAATTAATTGAAGGAAAAGCAATTCAATTACACCCATTAGTGTGTACAGCATTTAACGCCGATTTTGATGGAGATCAAATGGCGGTACATTTACCGTTAGGACCAGAAGCTATTTTAGAAGCACAATTATTAATGTTAGCTTCTCACAATATCTTAAATCCTGCAAATGGTGCTCCAGTAACAGTTCCTTCACAAGATATGGTGCTTGGATTGTATTATATGACAAAAGAAAGAATCTCTACTCCAGAAGTTTCAATTAAAGGAGAAGGATTAACTTTTTACTCTCCAGAAGAAGTAAACATTGCTTTTAACGAAGAAAAGGTTGACTTAAATGCTGGAATTAAAGTAAGAACTTTTGATGTTGATGAAAATGGAGAGCAAGTTCGAAAAATTATTAAAACAACAGTTGGTAGAGTATTATTTAACGAAGTAGTACCTGCAAAAGCTGGATATATTAATGACGTATTAACTAAAAAATCTTTACGTGGTATTATTGGTAATATTTTAAAAGTTACTGATATTCCTACAACAGGAGAGTTTTTAGATAATATCAAAAATATGGGATATAAGTTTGCATTCCAAGGAGGATTATCATTTAGTTTAGGGGATATTATTATTCCTGAGGAAAAAGCACAAATGATTGCAGAAGCCAATGAAGAAGTGGATGGAATTATAGCAAACTATAACATGGGAATGTTAACAAACAAAGAACGTTACAATCAGGTAATTGACATTTGGGGTTCTACGAACAACAGATTAACAGAATTATCTATGAAACGTTTGCGTGAAGACCAACAAGGGTTTAACTCAGTTTATATGATGTTAGATTCTGGAGCTCGTGGATCTAAAGAACAAATTCGTCAGTTAACAGGTATGCGTGGATTAATGGCGAAGCCTAAAAAATCTACAGCTGGCGGTGGAGAAATTATTGAAAATCCAATTCTTTCTAACTTTAAGGAAGGATTATCGATTTTAGAATATTTTATCTCAACACATGGTGCTCGTAAAGGATTAGCCGATACAGCATTAAAAACTGCGGATGCAGGTTATTTAACGCGTCGTTTGGTAGATGTTTCTCAAGATGTAATTATCAACGAAGATGATTGTGGTACTTTAAGAGGTTTAGAAGTAATGCCATTAAAGAAAAATGATGAAATCGTTGAGTCATTATCAGAAAGAATTGATGGACGTGTTTCTTTACAAACAGTATATCATCCATTAACAGATGAAGAATTGGTTACTGCTGGACAAGAGATATCTTCATTAGTTGCAGATAAAATTCAAGAATCAGGAATTGATAGAGTTCAAGTACGTTCAGCATTAACGTGTGAATCAGATAAAGGTATTTGTGCTAAATGTTACGGACAAAGTTTATCTACTCGAAATAAAGTACAAATTGGTGAAGCCGTTGGTGTAATAGCAGCGCAATCTATTGGAGAACCTGGTACACAGTTAACATTAAGAACTTTCCACGTTGGTGGTGTTGCAGGAAACATTTCTGAAGAAAATAAATTAACAGCTAGTTTTGGTGGTGACGTTGTAATAGAAGATTTACGTACAGTAAAAGGAAAAGATGCAAACGGTGAAGTAATAGATATTGTTATTTCTAGAACAGGAGAAATTAAAGTTATCGATAAGAAAACAGGAATTATCTTAAGTACTAATAACATTCCTTATGGTTCTACTATCTTTGATATGGGTAGAAAAATAATTAAAAAAGGGGATATAGTATGTCAATGGGATCCATTTAACGGTGTTATTATTTCTGAGTTTGGTGGTAAAGTTCGTTTTGATGATTTAAAACAAGGAATTAACTTCCAAGTAGAAATTGATGAACAAACAGGTTTCCAGGAAAAAGTAATTACAGATTCTAAGAATAAGAAAATTATTCCTTCTTTAATTATTGAAGATAAAGATGGTAATGCATTGCGTTCTTATAGTTTACCTGTTGGAGCTCACTTAATGATTAGTGATGGTGAAGCAGTTGAATCTGGTAAAACATTAGTAAAGATTCCTCGTAAATCAGGAAAAGCTGGTGATATTACTGGAGGTTTACCTCGTGTAACAGAGCTATTTGAAGCTCGTAACCCTTCTAATCCTGCAGTAGTTGCAGAAATTGATGGAGTTGTATCTTTTGGTAAGATTAAGCGTGGTAATAGAGAAATTATTGTTGAGTCTAGAACCGGAGATATTAGAAAATACCTAATCAAGTTATCTAATCAGATTTTAGTACAAGAAAATGATTTTATAAAAGCAGGTATGCCATTATCAGACGGAGCAATTACTCCTATTGATATCTTGAATATTCAAGGTCCATCTGCAGTACAAGAATATTTAGTAAACGAAATACAAGAAGTATATCGTTTACAAGGTGTTAAAATTAACGACAAACATTTTGAAGTTGTAGTACGTCAAATGATGCGTAAAGTTAGAATTATTGATTCTGGAGATACATTATTCTTAGAAAATCAATTAATTCATAAAAACGACTTTATGGAAGAAAATGATGCTATTTACGGAATGAAAGTTATTGAAGATGCAGGAGATTCTGAGAATTTAAAAGCAGGTCAAATCATTACTTCACGTCAGTTAAGAGATGAAAATTCTATTTTACGTAGAAATGATAGTAATTTAGTTACAGCAAGAGATGCTCAGCCATCAACAGCAGAACAAGTATTGCAAGGTATTACAAGAGCTTCGTTACAAACTAAATCGTTTATCTCTGCGGCATCGTTCCAGGAAACTACGAAAGTGTTAAATGAAGCAGCGGTTAGCGGTAAGATAGATACTTTAGAAGGATTAAAAGAAAATGTAATTGTTGGTAAAAGAATTCCAGCAGGTACAGGTATGAGAAAATACGATCATATCATTGTAGGTCCAAAAGAAGAAATAGAAGAAAATCTATAAATAATAAAAAGCCTACAAAATTTATTTTGTAGGCTTTTTAATGTTAGACATATGGAAGATAATAAGAACGAACAAGGACAACAATTAAATATAGAATTGGATGAAACTATTGCTGACGGAACCTATTCTAATTTAGCAATTATCAATCATTCGGTATCAGAATTTATTGTTGATTTTATTAACGTAATGCCTGGTGTACCTAAAGCAAAAGTAAAATCTAGAATCATCTTAACGCCACAACACGCAAAAAGATTAACCAAAGCTTTAGCAGATAATGTTCAAAGATTTGAACAAGCCCATGGCGAAATAAAAGACTATGAACAACCACCAATTCCACTGAATTTTGGACCAACTGGGGAAGCATAAAACAAAAAACCGAAACTAAATTGTTTCGGTTTTTTGTTTTAAAATTTCTAATTGTTATTAGCATTCACTTTCTTAGGCTTCAATTCCTCAAAAAAGAAATCATCATTGGGTATATCAAAATCAAAACCTGTAACTTTTAGATTATTATCTGTGTGTATTTTAATGGTTCCGAAACTGAACCAAGCTTGTGGATAATCCCAATTAATTTTCCAAACATCATAATTCCAATGTGTTAAAGTTGCAGATAATTGTGGAGAATGTGAAAACTCTAATTTTAGTTTTCCGTTTTTTTCTGTAATGGTAATTTTACCATACATATACGAATTATATTCCCCAACAAAATCTTTTTCTAAAATAAAAGGCTTGGTATTTAAGATTCTGCTGTTAATTCTGTCAGAAATACGGGTATCGTTTTTTATGCTTTTATTGGCGTCATTTAAATAATCTTTAGACCAATCTTTGTCTGTTTTTACTCCCATAAATTTATCTAACGCATAATAGGTTGCTGCCATAATTGGACTTTTTGGACCATTTGTTAATACAACAACTCCTAATTTTTCATGAGGAATTAACGTTACTGCGGTTATCATTCCGTCGTAACCTCCAGTATGCCCAACTTTCATTTTTCCTTGGTAATAACTTAATCCCCAACCTAATCCGTATGCATTAAAAGATCTATTAAAATCGTTTTTTGTGGTGTGGTCTACTATATGATTGTTGTGTGGCGTCCAAACTAAATTTCGTGTGTTTTTAGATAATAAAGCTTTGTTGTTATGAACTCCATTATTTAAATTAAAAATCATCCATTTAGAAATATCAGAAACACTAGAAATTAATCCGCCCGTGGCAGCAACATTATCCCATTTTGCCCATGGAATTGCGTAATTTTTTTCATCTTTTCTTGCGTGTGGAGTCGCATAATTTCCTTTAGAATCTAAATCATTGATCGTATAAATAGTTCTATCCATTCCTAAAGGTGTTAAAATGCGTTCTTGTACATTTTCTCCCCAACTTTTTCCGGTAATCGTTTCAATAATTTCTCCAGCAGTAATAAACATCAAATTAGAATATCCGTAGCCGGCTCTAAATTCATAAGCTTGAGGAACGTATTTTATTCTTTTGATAATTTCTTTAGCAGGTAAATCTGATTTATACCAAATATTATCTCCACTAAAAGTTCCTAATCCAATACGATGACTTAAAATATCTCTAATGGTTGCATGATTACTAACCCATTCATCATACACTTCAAAATAAGGTAAGTATTTTTTTACTTTATCGTTCCAATCTAGCTTTCCTTCTTGAACAAGCATTCCAATCATTGCAGAAGTAAATGCTTTTGAATTGGATGCAATTGCATACAAGGTGTTTTCATCTGGTTTTTTGTTTTTTTCTACTTCTAAGATACCATAATTTCCAGTAAAAATCAATTTTCCATCTTTTACAATACCAATAGTTGCACTTGGTACGTCCCAATCTTTAACCATTTTGTTAAAGTATTGATCCATCTTTTTAAGATTGACTTTTGTTTCCGTTTGAGCTTGTAATGCGGTTGCAAAAAATAGCTGTATAACAAGAATGTATATGATTTTTTTCATTGAATGATTTTTTAATGATAGGTAACGAAGTTAACTATTTTAAAATGAAGATTTAAACGAAAAAATAAGTACGAAGAATTTTATGCTTTTCTTGTTCTGTCTAATAAATAAAAATCAGCTAAAACCAACGCCGTTAAAGCTTCTACAATAGGAATTGCTCTTGGAACCACACAAGGATCATGACGACCTTTACCATGAATTTCGGTAAGATTTCCTTCAGAATCTATCGTTTGCTGATTCTGCATAATGGTAGCAACAGGCTTAAAAGCAACACGAAAATAAATATCCATACCGTTGCTAATTCCACCTTGAATTCCGCCAGATAAATTGGTTTCAGTTTTACCATCCGCATTAAAAATATCGTTGTGTTCACTTCCTTTCATTCTAGTACCGCAAAATCCACTACCAAATTCAAAACCTTTTACAGCATTGATCGATAACATCGCTTTACCAAGTTCTGCATGTAATTTGTGAAAAATAGGTTCTCCTAATCCAACAGGAATGTTTTGGGCAACACAGGTTATGGTTCCGCCAATTGTATCGCCTTGTTTTTTAATTTCCTTGATTTTTGAAATCATTTTTTCGGCAGAAATTGCATCAGGACATCGCACAATATTAGAATCGGTTTTAGAAAAATCTAATTCTTGATAGGGTTTGTCAATAAAAATATCACCAACAGAAGATGTAAATGCATTGATGTTTATATGTGCAATTAATTGTTTTGCTAATGCTCCAGCAACTACCCAATTAGCAGTTTCACGTGCAGAAGTTCTTCCGCCACCACGATAATCTCGAGTTCCGTATTTTTTGTCATACGTGAAATCTGCGTGAGAAGGACGATATACATTCGTATTATGAGAATAATCTTTTGATTTCTGATTGGTGTTTTGAATCTGAAACCCAATTGATGCTCCAGTAGTAAATCCTTCAAAAATTCCTGATAAAAACTGAACGGTATCTTCTTCTTTACGCTGCGTAACAATAGCAGATTGCCCTGGTTTACGTCTGTCTAATTCTTTTTGAATGGCATTAAAATCAACTTTCATTCCAGCAGGAAAACCATCAATAATTCCACCAATAGCAATCCCGTGAGATTCGCCAAAAGTTGTAAGTTTTAATAAGTTTCCGAAAGAATTAAACATTGATTTTTTAATTTTAAAGATTTAATAGCGAAGTTACTTTATTTTATTAAAAAAACCACAATTTTACGGCCATAAAACTTACAATTACGACTAAAAATATTTTTATAAATCCATCGCCTTTTTCAACTGAAAACCTGCTTGCAAACCAGCCACCTAAAGAGGTTCCAATAGCCATTATTAATCCCATATACCAGTCAACTTTATCATTTAAAATAAAAATAAACAACGCGCCAGTCATGTAAATAGAAATGACAACAGCTTTTGTTGCATTCGATTTTACTAACGATAAATGGTTGAAATAATGCAAAAATAAAATCAGAATAAATCCTAATCCAGCATTGATAAATCCACCATAAATTCCAAATATAAAAAAAGCTAAACAGCTAATCCAAAGATGTTTTTCAGTAGTTCTTTCTAGTGTTTTTTTTACATTCATTTTGGGTTTAAATACAATAATTAAAACCACAGCAATCATTACAAAAGACAATACTTTATTAAAAGTTTCTCCTTTAATATCTACAGCTATTTGCGCTCCAATGAGTGCTCCAGCTAATGCCGAAATCCCCATATAAATACTAAAAGGAAAGGTAGAAATTCCTTTACTTTTAAATCCTGCTGTACCCGCTAACATTTGTATTACAATTCCTACTCTGTTGGTTCCGTTGGCAACACTTGGTGGTAATCCCATAAAAATTAAAACAGGGAGTGTTAGTAAAGATCCACCACCAGCAATGGTATTGATAAATCCAGCGATAAAACCAACAACAACCAACAAAATTAAATCTAACATATTTTAGAAATTTGATTGTAAAAGTATTATAATTATTAGACAATCATTCGAAAAAAATAATAGTAAAAAAGGTTGAAATTCTTTTACAAACTCGAAAAAGATATTATATTTGCATCCGCATTCAGAGAATATCTGATGAGACTTCTGGAGAAATGGCAGAGTGGTCGAATGCGGCAGTCTTGAAAACTGTTGACTGTAACAGGTCCGGGGGTTCGAATCCCTCTTTCTCCGCAATCAAGCGCAAGACTTGAAAATAAAAAACCACCAAGTTTACTTGAGTGGTTTTTATTTTTTAAGACTATGGCATTTGCAAAATGCCGTAAAAGGAATGTTGGAACAAAATCCCTCTTTCTCCGCATAGAGAATCACAATTCTCTCAAAACCCCACGAACATCAAATAAAAGTATTAAAACATCATTTTAGTTGGTTTTAAATAGAGAAGATAGTAGGCTTCTGTATAAATAAAGCAGATTTAGAGTATCATGAATCAAAAAAGAGCTTGTATTTATCCAAAAGACACCTAACGCATCACCGGAAGAAATGAATGTTATAGACATAAGTTATTAAAAGATATAAAATGTTTTTTAGATAAAGAACCTCATCAATTTATTACTATAAGTTCGTTTTTGGAAGAAATTTAAAAATTAGCATTATTTAAAGGCACAACGGGTGGGATTAAAATAAACCTACGGGACAAAAGGATGTATTGTTTTTTAATGTATACTAAAGAGTATAAATTAATTTGTATATAAGGTATTAAAGATTATATTTACAAGGCTATTGCACTATTTTTAAATTGTATAAAAGCTTTAAAAACTATTTCTATTTATATAATAATGAGCATTTTCATTAGTCATTAGAGAGTATGTAATGCCAAGTGATATGTATTATAAACGAGTATGAGAAATGAAATCAGAAATTTTAAAAAAGTTACATCACGAATAGGCCTCATCATAACACATGGTAATTTAGCCTTTTAAACTAGTTATAGAAGGTGTCTTTTTTATTTTTCTCAACCCTTGAATCACATGAATAATATAAAACCAAGAGTGAAACCAAACGTCCTTATAGTTGATGACGATGACGCTAGTTTATATTTGCTTGAAACCGTTCTGGAGGAACTGGATGTAAATCTCATCCTGGCACAAACGGGGTTAGAGGCATTATCGAAGATTGAGGATCGGGAGATTGCTATAGCCCTGCTTGATATCAACATGCCTGAAATGGAGGGAACTGAGCTTGCAGAGATACTCCAGAATGATAAAAGCAGGGGAAAGGTTCCAATCATTTTTATTACCGCATCTGCAAAAGATGAATTTGAACTGGAAAAATTTTATAAATCGGGAGTGGTCGATATTATCCTTAAGCCCTTCCGGAAAAATATTCTTCTCGGCAAAGTGAATGTTTTTCTGGAATTATACCGGCAAAAACAACAAATTATTGACGATCATCTGAAATTAGAAAAATTAAGACATGACAAAGCTTTACTTTCGGAAGTCGAAAATATATCACATATTGGCAGCTGGCAACAAATACCTAAGACAAACAAGGTTTACTGGTCTGATGAGATGTATAAAATCTATGGCATGGATAAAACCGTACCAGAAAAAAACTTGTGGGATGTATTTGTTCAGGCAATTCATCCAGATGATAAAGAAAAAGTTGGCAATGTCCTATCGAGAACTATTAGAGATAATCTTTTCCGAGTGATGGACTACCGCATTGTTCGGACTGACGGTAGTGTTAGATGGGTGCATGCGCAATGGGGGCCAGAATATGATGACTCAGGTCGGTTAATAAAGAATTTCGGTTTCCTTCAGGATCTTACGGAGCAAAAGAAAACTGAAAATGCACTTAAGGAGTCAGAAAAAATGTACCGTACCTTATTAAATGCCTCGCCAGAAGGCATTTTCATCATGGATCTGAAGGGTAATATTACAGAAATTTCGGATATTATCCTCGAAATATTTGGTGCTGGGGATAAAAACGAATTTATAGGAGTCCCTTTTTTTCATTTTATTCCCAGTACAGAGGTGAAAAAAATGAAAGATATCATGAGTAATGCAAAATCGGAAGGATTAATTCAAAATATCGAATTTATCCTGACCAGGAAAAATCAGTCTCAGTTTATCTGTGAACTAAGCATCACACTGATTCAGGAGGCTGATGGCAAACCAGATGCTTACATGATCATTCTTCGCGATATTTCGCAACGGAAGAAGATTGAACAGCAACTAATACGGTCTGAACGTATGGTTAGCCTTGGCGAAATGGCTTCAGGCATGGCCCATGAAATCAACCAACCTCTACTTTCCATTACGCTGGGCATTGAAAACCTGCTCATGAAAATACAGCAGGTAAAGTCTGTAGATGAATCGTATTTTCATAACAAATCGGAGAAAATATTCGAAGATATTTTAAGAATAGGGAGAATCATTGATCACGTCAGGGCTTTTTCACGAGATCATGACGAGTATATTTCTACCTCCTTTGATATCAATGACAGCATTAACAATGCCATTTCCATGATTTCGGAGCAATTTAAACATCATGGGATTAACTTGACCCTCCAACTTGACAAAAAAGTCCATCCCATCATTGGCAATACCTATAGATGTATGTAGTCAAATAAAAATGAACTTTTTCGCTCAAAATTTAAGAGAGGTTTCTGCTAATTTAGTTAAAAATTTTGATACTGTTTTTTTCTAGCTTTCAAAGTGCTATTTTTTGTCATTTTTCGTT
>Ga0209390_10000094_pt1 | contig 144891 bp, 121 predicted proteins | sample BON01_FD_187212 | JGI IMG/M metagenome (GOLD analysis project Ga0209390, IMG submission 187212) | Freshwater microbial communities from Lake Bonney liftoff mats and glacier meltwater in Antarctica - BON-01 (SPAdes) (version 2) | ecosystem: Environmental > Aquatic > Freshwater > Ice > Glacier...
CGACATCACAAAATATGTCTGTTAATTTGTTCATGAGCCTGTTTTCCTTTCATTAAAATCTTTGTCGTAAAAGATCTGATCGGTTAACAGGCTTTTAGTTCCCTTGTCTTAAACAGGATTCAGGTTAATTAAGCGCGCTGTATTTTCCACTCGTTCAAGATAACGCGCCATCCAGTAAACACGTTCACCGACTCTTGATAACATTACAGTTCTCCTTGGTTCATGATCTCATCTTGATCAACAATCCATGTGTCTTTACTACCACCGCCCTGTGATGAATTAACCACTAACGAGCCCTTAACTAAAGCGACCCGAGTTAAACCTCCCGGTGTGACATAAGTCTCGCTACCACTGAGAATAAAAGGTCGTAAATCAACATGTCGTGGTGCGACTCCTTCTTCTTCACTACACGTCGGTGTGACGGATAATTTCAAAGTAGGTTGGGCAACATAATTATTGGGATTCGCTAATAATACTTCTCGAAATGCTTCAATTTGTTCTGCAGTGGCATGAGGGCCCACTAACATACCGTAACCACCAGACTCATTGGCTGGTTTTACAACCAGTTCTTCCAAATGTTCTAGTACATAAGCCAGGTCTTCTTTATTTCGACAGAGCATAGTCGGTACATTTGGCAGAAGAGGTTCTTCGTTAAGATAGTAGCGAATCATTGCCGGTACATAGGCATAAAGCACTTTATCATCTGCCACGCCGCAGCCTGGTGCATTAGCAATTGCAACGTTACCTGCCTTCCATGAACGCATAATACCTGGAACGCCTAGCATGGAATCTTCACGAAAGACTTCTGGATCAATAAAGTCATCATCAATTCGACGATAAATAACATCGACTCGTTTAAGTCCATGAATCGTTTTCATATAGACAAAATTATCTTTACCAACGAATAGATCTGCACCCTCTAATAAAATTAAACCAGCTTGTTGTGCCAAAAATGCATGTTCAAAATATGCCGAGTTATGAATACCAGGAGAGAGTAAGACAATAGTCGGATCTGCAATATCAGGGCGAAGTGAGGTCAACATACTGGCTAAATGAGCGGGATAGTCGCTCACTGGACTGATATTGTGCAGTTTGAATATTTCAGGCAGGACGCGTTTGGTTGTCTTACGATTTTCTAGCATATAGGATACACCTGAGGGCACTCGCAAGTTATCTTCTAGTACGTACATCACACCTTTATCGTCACGTACCAAATCTGAACCACAAATATTTGCCCATACGCCATGTATCGGTTTCATACCTTTACAGACTGAACGATAACCTTTTGATTGCAGCACTACATCTTCAGGAATAATGCCGTCTTTAATGATTTGTGCATCGTTATAAATATCTTGAATGAATTGATTTAGTGCACTCATTCGTTGTTTCAGTCCCATTTCAGTGCGATCCCATTCTGATTTAGGAATTACACGAGGGATGATATCAAACGGCCAAGCACGATCAATATTTCCGGCATCGCTATACACTGTAAATGTAATACCGCGTTCACGCATTTCCAGGTCTGATTCCCTTATGCGACGTTCAAATACAACCTTCTTCATAGCTTGCAAATATTGCACAAGTTTATAGCTGAAGGGATGAGGTTGATGTTGTGAATACATTAACTCGTCGTAGAACTTACCAGGATTGTAATCATACCATGCTTGTTTCATTGCGATCTCCGACACCGAAAGAAGGTTGAATTTGTGTGGCGTGAATTGCTAATGCATAAATTGCACCGTAATAGTTATATCATAAGAAATGGTATTTATAAACAGAATGTAATTTTATGCAAACACTATAATTCTGAAAATTTAAAGGCTAAGCTACTGTTTTAATTTAGGTATTATTAAGGATGGTAACTGCTCATTAAATAATGACTTTTTATTCGGCGTATTGGGGAGAGAGGGAGGGAATAGTTCAACTGGTTAAACAGTTGCATAGATAAAGCTTAATAGAAAACGTATTTCATAGCAGTGAATCTATTGATAGGCAGCATAACAACCGGACCATAGCGATTTCACGACACTTTAATCATAAAACAAGGTAAGGCGAGTAGAAGCATTAAACTCATAGGTTATTGGGATATATTTGTGGTGATAAAAAATAAAAAAGAGTGTTTATTTTAGTCTGAAGTGAGATCCAGTTTAGGTGCGTCTTTAACTGCTTCGTATTCGATATTAGTCATCTCTTCATCATCTTCTGTCATATGAATGAGTTGGCCATTCACTTCAGCACCCATCGACATCTCGAGTAAGCGATAGTAGACATTACCCTTTATTTTAGCTTTTGGAGCAAGCTCTACATGCAGTGTTGAAAATACGTTACCCGTAATGCTGCCGTTAATGATTAAATTAGGTACTTTAATTTCACCTTTAACATGACCTTGTTCGCTTAACGTTAGCACCGCGGAGTCATCATTGTCTGTGTATATATTACCGTTGACATTACCATCAATGCGTAAGCCACCACTGAAGCTGATATTACCGTTAATCTCTGTTCCTCGACCAATGAGTGTATCAATACGACTAGATTTGTTTTTTGGTTTGTCTCTTTTGAACATGATTTTCCTCTATGCTTAGTTAATAGTGGGCGTCAATTGCCAATCAAAGGTTCGTGAAATCTTAGATTTTTTGTCTTGTGTAATGGTTATAGTAATTGATTTGATGCTTTTACTATATGCTACTTTAAGCCGACCTTCAATCAACTGTACATAGCGTAAATTTAAGGCTTGTTCACTGATTACAGTTGAATCTTTATCGAGAGTAATATTCACCAAGCCTGTCATCGGTTTTGTGATATTTTTACCTTGTGTAATCACTAAGCGATAAAGAATGATATCAGATTCATCAGTATCGGCAGTGAGATGGAGTTCTCGAATTTGTAAATCTGTAGATGTCACACCTTGAGTGATATTTTGATAAAAAAGTAACTCTTTGTTGAGGGTGAGCACCTGATCTTGTAAGGCTACCAGTTGTTGTTGTAGCTGCTCAACAGTTGCCTGTTGAATATTGAGTTCCTGCAGCTGGATACTGGTGGTGTTATTAAGTAGCTTATTTTGCTCGCGCAAGTCTAAGCGTTCGTCACTGAGTTGTTGAGTATTTTGTCGTGATAAGTTTAGGTTCTGCTGTAAGAAATGTAAATTTTGTTGGAGACTTACACTGTCTTCCTTCAAAAAATACCATACAGTTAGAGCAGTGATGATGACGGAGATCAGAATGAAAATAGCTAAGCGAAATGGCTTTGCTTTATGAATAACATATTTGTCTAATGACGACATGCTTTAAGGAAGCGTAGCTATAATGTTAATACCTAATTTTTCATCAAAACCAAACATAATATTCATATTTTGAATAGCTTGCCCTGATGCGCCTTTCACTAAATTATCAATCACCGATAAAACAACGACTGTATTGCCACCTTGTGGTTGATGCACTGCTATACGGCAGGTGTTAGAGCCACGAACACTGCGCGTCTCTGGTAGGGAGCCAATTGGCATAACATCGACAAAAGGTTCATTCGCATAACGTTGCTCGAATAGCGCCTGTAAGTCTACTGCTGATGTTAGTTGCCCATAAAGTGTGGCATGGATACCGCGAATCATTGGCGTTAAATGTGGGACAAAAGTTAATCCTACGGATTGCTTACTTGCAAGGTTAAGTCCTTGTTCGATCTCGGGCAGATGACGGTGACCTGTCACTCCATATGCCTTCATGTTTTCAGATGATTCTGCTAATAAGGCCCCTATCGCAGCTTTGCGACCCGCACCACTTACACCTGATTTAGTATCTGCAATAAGGTTTTTGGGATCGATAATGGCGCTTTCTAATAAAGGCAAAAATCCAAGCTGGGTTGCAGTCGGATAGCAGCCGGGGACTGCAATCAGTTGTGCTGATTTAATCTGCTCACGATTGACCTCAGGCAAACCATACACCGCTTGATCTAATAACTCTGGGCAGGTGTGTGGAACGTTGTACCAGTGTTCCCACAATTTGGCATCTTTAAGTCGAAAATCAGCTGAGAGATCAATAACACGAGTGCCACGTTTAATGAGTTCGGGGACTAGTGCCATAGCAACGGTATGTGGTGTGGCAAAAAAGACGACATCACACTCTGCAAGCTGGTCGACCTCAGGGATACTAAATACAAGCTCAACATGGCCACGAAGATTAGGGAACAGTTCACTAACCGTCATGCCTGCTTCACTACGAGAGGTAATTACATGTAGCGACACTTCAGGATGAGTGGCTAGCAATCTCAGTAATTCTACGCCTGTGTAACCTGTGCCACCAACAATACCAACTTTGATCATAATGTCTCTGCTTTAATTGCCAAATCAATAGGACATCATAAAAGAGCTGCCATCAAAGCGAAAGATTTTCTGTTTTATTAAGTAGGGCTTCGATTTGCAGTTTATGCATTATGTAATGACGAGTGGTGTAAGTTTTCCCATTGGTAAAGCTGAGTTGGTTGATATATAAAGGATAGCGAGAGGTAGTGTTTCGTAAGTTTAGAACAAGATCGCTTACTTGTTTAAACAGACTAGGATCATTAGCACATCCAGTGAATGTTTTAGAACCGCAATGAATGATGCAATGCGCATTTTCTTTCGGAGAATCTAATTCAACGCGGACAGGTAGATAGATGAGTTTTTCCGATGAAAAGTTGAAATTGCTAATTTTGGAATTTCCCCAGCCGGAGATTGTTGAATATGTGAGGTAAAAAACTGAACGTCGCTGAAGATATTTATGTTGTTAAAAAACTGTTGATAATGATGAATGAGTGTTGCCACTGTTAATTTGGAGTTGCCTTGTTTAAACAAGGTGCCAAGATCATCGATGATGTGGAGCGTGACGCCATTATTGTTCGAGTGATTTATTTTTAACTAATGGCAGCGCGGCCCCAACTTGAATAAATTAAGCCTTCTACACTGGCGAGTAGAGTTTGTTTACTATTGGCATAATTTAATGGATCGGCTTGTAAGCTGGCAAGTTCTAAACCCTGTTGGTTTAACGAGCTGTTTGTGTGATGTTCAAGATTGGCAAATAATAGGACGGAGTCTATTTCGGCTGGCCTATTCAAATTGGATGTATTTATTTTCATTAGGGCTTGTTTTCAACAGAGAATGTAATAATTGTTGAGCTAGATCAATCACTAGTCTCATATTGACCTTGTGTTGTTGAGCAAATAAGACGACAGATTGCATGGCGTTAGTTATTTGCAGGCGGACATTTTGGCATTCACTTGGCGATAGTGTGATAAGCCGCGGGTATCGATAAGTTCGGTTATATTTTCTGGCTATTGCCAAGTGAGATATAGCTGTTTGATAAATGCCCTACGCCAAGGGCGAGGGGCAAGACTGACCGGTTTTGTTAACCGTTCTCGACTAAGAATATAGAAAGATTGTTGGGCAATATACAATGTATCATCTTCACAGCGCTGGGATATGTAGTTTAATTTTAAACTACTAGTGTCGAGCAACATTGGATCGTTTGTTTGAAATAGGAGCGGTAAATCCTCTAAAAAGAAATGCGCTTTTACGGGTAATAGCTAACTTAATCGTTCTATTCTTGTGCGATTAAGTGACTGAAATGTTGAGAGAGCCTCAATAGGATCAATGACGCTCAATGTCTATTTATTGTGTTGATTAGTGACGGAAATGACGCATGCCGGTGAACACCATCGCAATACCATGTTCATCAGCTGCAGCAATAACTTCATCATCACGCATTGAACCGCCCGGTTGAATAACGGCACTGATACCTGCTTCAGCGGCGGCGTCTAAACCATCACGGAAAGGGAAGAATGCATCTGAGGCCATGACCGCGCCTGGCACAGTTAGACCGGCATCTTCGGCTTTAATCCCTGCAATGCGACTACTGACTACACGACTCATTTGACCTGCGCCGATACCGACAGTTTGTTGTTTGCTGACATAAACGATGGCATTTGATTTAACGAATTTAGCCACTCGCCAAGCGAATAATAAGTCGAGCATTTGGTCGGCTGTAGGTGTTTTTTTAGTGACTACTTTTAGCTCGTGTTGAGTGATTAAAGCTGTATCACGATCTTGGACCAACAAACCGCCAGTAACACGTTTATAGTCTAGTTCTTGGGTTTGTTGGGCTGGGAACTCACCACAGCAAAGCAAACGAATATTGGCTTTTTGGCTAACCACCGCTTTAGCTTCATCGCTGATCGACGGTGCAATAATGACTTCAACAAATTGTCGTTCAATAATCGCTTGTGCCGTTGCCGCATCTAACTCACGATTAAAAGCGATGATGCCACCAAATGCCGAAGTGGTATCTGTTTGATAAGCCAAATCATAGGCTGTTAACAAATCATCAGCGGTTGCGACGCCACAAGGATTAGCATGTTTGACGATGACACAAGCAGGTGCTTCTGGGAATGATTTAACACATTCAAGTGCTGCATCAGTATCGGCAATATTGTTATATGACAGCGCTTTACCCTGAATCTGAACTGAGCCACTAATCGTGCCCGATTCTGGTTTCGCTTCGGTATAAAATGCTGCTTTTTGATGCGGATTCTCACCATAACGCATATCTTGCGCTTTATGGAATTGGCTATTAAATGTGCGAGGGAAATCAACATTGCCAGATTCACTAATTTTACCTAAAAAGTTGGCAATCGCCCCGTCATAATGAGCTGTATGTTCGAATGTTTTTATGGCTAAATCAAAACGAGTAGCATCATCAACGCCGCCGGTTTTTTCAAGTTGGGCAAGTACTCGACTGTAATCACTTGGGTCAATCAATACCGTGACAGACGCATGGTTTTTAGCCGCAGCACGTAACATCGTTGGGCCGCCGATATCGATATTTTCAATCGCCATAGGTAATGTGCAATCGTCACGAGCAATCGTTGCTTCAAAGGGATATAAATTGACGACAACTAAATCGATAGGTGCAATATTGTGTTCAGTCATAATTGCTTCATCAATGCCGCGACGACCTAGCAAGCCACCGTGAATTTTAGGGTGTAAGGTTTTGATACGACCATCCATCATTTCAGGAAAGCCGGTGTGTTCTGATACTTCTTTTACAGGTAAGCCTGCTTCTTGTAATAACTTAGCGGTGCCACCTGTTGAGAGTAATTCGACACCAAGACGTGTCAATTGTTGAGCAAGCTCTAATACACCAGTTTTATCTGACACACTTAATAATGCACGTTGGATTTTATTCATTTCTAATCTCTAAAATTTGAGGAGCAGCTATGAGAGGTTTTTTTGCCCAAGGCAACAAAGATCATAAGCCGTAAGTTTTTAATTTTTTACGCAGCGTGCCACGGTTGAGTCCCAAGATCTCGGCAGCACGGCTTTGATTGCCATTAGTATGCGCGAGTGTCGCTTTAAATAGAGGGGCTTCTACTTCCGCTAATAACATTTCATAAAGATTGGCGGCGGGATGGCCATCCAAATGTTTAAAATAATCTTTTAAGGCAGTCTCGACACATTCACTTAGTGGTTGATGAATTAATTCTTCGGAGACGCCGAGGGTGAAGCAGGCGGATGCGGTTTCATTTAAGTCATTCATGCGGCAATCGTATCCTGTTCGAGTTGAGCAAAAAACTGCTTGGTGAAATCCAGTTGCTGTTGCGGTTGTTCAAGTGTGTTCATTTGCTGGCGGAAAGGATTGCCATTACGTAAGCCTCTGCTATACCAAGCAATATGTTTACGGGCCATGCGTACACCTGAATATTCACCATAAAAATCATAAAGCGTGTGTAAGTGCTCGATCAGGGTTTGGCTAATTTCATTTACCGTTGGCGGTGACAGATGTTCACCATGCAGTAAAAAGTGGTTGATCTGTTGAAATATCCAAGGATTTCCTTGGGCGGCTCGGCCAATCATCAGTGCATCCGCTTGTGTATAAGCAAGCACTTGCTGAGCTTTTTCAGGGGTGGAAATATCCCCATTAGCAATCACCGGTATTGAAATCGCAGACTTTATTTCGGCGATAGTGTTGTATTCAGCTTCACCTTGGTAAGCATCGGCTCGAGTACGTCCATGTACGGCTAAAGCCTGAATACCTGATTGTTCAGCGATGCGTGCAATTGCGACGCCGTTACGATTACAGGTATCCCAACCGGTGCGGATTTTTAGCGTGACAGGTACATTTACCGCATTGACGACCGCTTCTAATATCTCACCGACCAACTTTTCATTTTGTAATAACGCAGAGCCCGCCATCACATTACAAATCTTCTTGGCAGGACATCCCATATTGATATCAATAATATGGGCGCCTTGGTCAACGTTGTGTTGAGCCGCTTCCGCCATCATTTTTGGATCCGTTCCGGCAATTTGGATTGAACGAGGTTCTGGTTCGCCATCATGATTAGCACGTAATAATGACTTTTTACTCGCCCATAACGCCTTATTGGCAGTAATCATTTCTGATACCACCATACCGGCACCTAAACGACGACATAATTGTCGAAAAGGGCGATCTGTCACGCCAGCCATTGGAGCTAGGAATAGATTATTAGGTAATGTGTATGGGCCTATTTTCATCACAGGTTTATATGTTTTAGAGCTAATATCGGCATGGAAAATGGATCGTTGGTGTTAAACATCATGACGCTGACCAACAATACGTGTCCATTCTTCTTTTAATACTGCAGGCTGCATCTCAAACCAAGCTTGATAACTTTGACTGACCGCATCGGCTTGTACATCTAAAATACCTGACAATACTATCGGCGCACCGGCCTTGGTTAAGCTGGCCAAACGTCCCGAAAGTGACTGCAAAGGTCCAGCTAGAATATTGGCTACTAATAAGTCTGCGGGTTCATTAGGACATTGATCCGGAAAGTAGGTGTCGATATGAACGCCATTACGTGCCGCATTTGCTTGGGTTGCTTCCAAAGCTTGGGGATCGGTATCAACGCCAATGACTTTCTTGGCACCGAGCAAGGCTGCAGCAATGGCTAAAATACCGGAGCCACAGCCATAATCAATGACATATTTACCTTTAACATCTGCCTGATCGAGCCAGTTTAGACACAAAGCTGTCGTCGGATGTGTACCTGTACCAAAAGCTAGGCCTGGATCCAACATGATATTAACGGCATCAGGGTCAACGGGTGATAGCCAGCTAGGACAAATCCATAAACGCTCGCCAAAACAGATGGGTTGGAAACTATCCATCCATTCTCTTACCCAGTCTTTATCTTCAACGGCTTCGATGCGGTAATTTGGCACTACTTTCGGTCTTAGTTTATGAGTCAACGAGGTGATGACAGCAGCGGTATCTTGTTCAGCGTCAAACAAAGCGACCACGTTAGTAGCTGCCCAAAGTGGTGTTGTGCCGATTTCAGGTTCATAAATCGGCTGATCGGCATTATCCTGAAATGTTACTGCTGCGGCACCACATTCTGATAGCGCATCTGACAACCGATCTGCCGCATCAGGTGTGCTATCAAATATAAATTGAATCCAAGCCATTAAAGACCCAGTTTCTTTTCTAGATAGTGAATGTTGGTGCCACCGATTTGGAAGTGCGTGTCATCCATGATTGCTTTTTGTAGCGCAACGTTAGTATTGATGCCTTCGATGCCGATTTCACCGAGTGCGGTTTGCATGCGAGCGATGGCTGATTCACGGGTTTGCCCATAGGCGATTAATTTGCCGATCATGGAGTCATAGTTAGGTGGCACACGATAGCCACTATAAACATGAGAATCCATACGGATGCCTGCACCGCCTGGTGCATGGTAATGGGTAATCAAGCCTGGACTAGGCATGAATGTTTTGGAGTCTTCAGCATTGATTCGACATTCGATAGCATGGCCATTAAGTATGATATCTTGTTGAGTGAATGATAGGGGTCTGCCAGCTGCAATGTGAATTTGCTCGGCGACTAAATCAATACCCGAAATTTGTTCTGTGATGGTATGTTCAACTTGAATACGTGTATTCATTTCGATGAAATAAAACTCACCATCTTGGAATAAGAACTCAAAAGTACCTGCACCACGATAGCCAATTCGTATACATGCATCAGAGCAGATTTTCCCCATTTTTGCACGTAATTCTGGGGTAATGCCAGGTGCAGGCGCTTCTTCGACTACTTTTTGATGGCGACGTTGCATAGAGCAATCACGTTCGCCTAGATGAACGGCATTCCCATGTTGATCGGCTAATACTTGGAATTCAATGTGGCGTGGATTTTCTAAGAATTTCTCCATGTAAATCATATCGTTGGCGAATAACTGTTTGGATTCACTACGTGTTAATGAAATGGCATTTAACAAGTGTGCTTCACTGTGAACTTCGCGCATGCCACGACCACCCCCACCTCCCGATGCTTTAATTATGATCGGGTAACCAATTCGCTTAGCGAGACGAAGATTAGTGGTGTCGTCATCACCAAGAGGACCATCAGAACCTGGTACACAGGGTACGCCAGCTTCTTTCATTGCTGCAATGGCTGATACTTTGTCACCCATTAGACGAATAGTTTCAGATTTAGGACCAATAAAGATAAAGCCACTTTGTTCTACACGTTCTGCGAAATCTGCGTTTTCAGATAAAAATCCGTAGCCAGGGTGAATTGCTGATGCATCAGTAATTTCAGCAGCACTTATTAGCGCTGGCACGTTCAAGTAGCTTTGAGCAGAAGCGGCAGGGCCAATGCATACGGTTTCATCCGCTAATAAAACGTGTTTCAAATCGCGATCCACATCAGAGTGAACAGCGACTGTTTTTATGCCTAATTCTTTACAGGCTCGAAGTACTCGTAGGGCTATTTCACCCCGATTGGCAATGACAATTTTATCGATCATGATGTTTCTTTATCCGTAGTTGAGATGTGTAAATTCACCTTTCGGTACAGCTTATTCGATGATAACTAGGGGTTCACCAAACTCAACAGGATGCCCATTTTCAACCAAAATTGTTTTAACGGTACCGCTACGATCAGATTCAATTTGGTTAAACATTTTCATCGCTTCGATAATACAAATCACATCGCCAACAGCAACTGATTGGCCAACTTCAATAAACGAAGCAGACTCAGGTGAGGATGAACGATAGAATGTGCCAACCATTGGCGATTTCACTGCTTTGTCGAAGTTAGCTGGAGCAGGAGCTTCAATAGCCGCTGGAGTTGCCACTGGAGCAGGAGCTATCGGTGCTGGTGCGTATTGTTGCATTGAAGGCGAAGCCATCATGATGGGTGCTGTTGCGCTTGCACGACTAATACGAACTGATTCTTCACCTTCTTTAATTTCAATTTCTGCAACATCTGATTCTTGTATTAAATCTATCAGTTTTTTTATTTTACGAATATCCATTTAGATAACCTTATTTAGTGGTGTGTTTTATAGCTGCTAGTAAAGCGAGTTCATAACCTTGGGCTCCTAAACCACAGATTACGCCAAGAGCAATGTCTGAAAGATAGGAGTGATGTCGGAATGTTTCACGTGCGTGCACATTGGATAGATGCACTTCAATAAAAGGCACTTCAATGGCTGATAAAGCATCGCGGATGGCAATGCTAGTATGAGTAAATGCGGCAGGATTGATAATGATAAAATCAGTATTATCTGTGCGAGCAGCGTGAATTTTGTCAATGAGTTCGTGTTCGGCATTGGATTGGAAATTTTCAAGTTGATAGCCCGCTACAAAGGCTTGTGAGGTTAAGCGTTGTGCGATATCTAATAGGGAATCTGATCCATAATGCTCGGGCTCGCGCGTCCCTAGAAGGTTCAGGTTGGGACCGTGCAACACGAGAATTTTTGCCATTGTGATGTTTCCGCCAAGGTCGATTAATTAGGCGAATTTTGCACCAAGGGTTAATTATTGTCCAGTTTTTTAAGTGAAAATGGGCTTTATGTCGCTAAGTTCGGCGAAATGGATTGTTTTTTTGATTATGTTCGAATGATCTTTAATTTACTGAGATGTTCGAGCAACTCAGTAGCGCCAGTCCCCCCAATTAAACGGTATTGTGAATATTCTTTACCGCTAGCATCAAAAAATAATAAGGTTGGGGGGCCAAATAAGCCAAAGTGTTTTAATAATGCTTTATGCTCTTCCGTGTTATTAGTAATGTCTATTTGTATAAGTGTAGTGCCAGTCAGGGCGGCAATGACGCTAGCATCTTGAAATGTAGTGGCTTCCATTTTTTTACATTCGACACACCAGTCGGCATAAAAATCAAACATAGCTGGCTGATTAGATTGAGCGAGTAATTGCTCAAGTTCGGTTAAATTATTGACCTGAGTAAATACCAAACCGTGACTGTCTTGTTTATTACCTTGCTCTGTTTTAGCTATGGCCTGTAATGGTTGCCAAATATTATGACTGCCACTTGCACTGCCGATAATTAAAAGGCTTCCGTAGATTAATAAAATAAGTCCGAGTCCTTTTCTGAGTTTCTCCCAGCCGTTGGCATCGATAGAGAGCGTATTTAAGGCGCCAAGATAAACGGCAGAGACAATGAGTAACCCCCCCCAGAGTAATAAGCTTATCCAGCCAGGAATGATACGTTCTAACATCCAGATCGCGAGTCCCAGCATCAAAATACCAAAAATGGCCTTGATAGTGTTCATCCAATCGCCTGCTTTAGGTAATAGCGAGCCAGCAGATGTGCCGATAATTAATAGTGGCAAGCCCATGCCCATGCTAAGCATAAATAGAGCCGCACCGCCCAATATCGGGTCGCCATGTTGACCGATAAAAATAAGTGCACCAGCCAACGGAGGGGCTAGACAGGGCCCGACAATTAAGCCTGACAATAAACCCATTAGCGCCGCGCCGGGTATACTACCTCCTTGTTGCTGATGACTAATTTGATGCAGTCGGTGTTGTAATGCATGGGGTAATTGCAATTCGAATAAGCCAAACATCGAGAGTGATAAAATGACAAATAATCCACTAAAGCTACCGATAATCCATGGGTTTTGGAACATCGCTTGCAAATTTTCTCCTAATAGCCCTGTCATCACGCCTGCTGCGGTGTAGGTAACTGACATCGCCAAGATATAACTTAAAGACAAAATAAATGCACGATGAGTAGTGATACGTTCGCCACCACCGACAATGATGCTCGATAAAATGGGGATCATCGGAAATACGCAGGGTGTGAAAGCCAGCAATAGCCCTAGTCCAAAAAAGCCCATCATAATCTGGATGAGACTATCTTCGGCTAGGCTTTGTGCAATGCGATCTTGTTCAGCAAAGACAGGAATCTCCGGCAGATTATTACTAGGGCTGATAGTCGCTTGTGTATCACCAACAGTCATTGCTGGTAAGGTGAGTAATATCGTTTTATTGGTAGGGGGATAACAAATATTGAAGGTTTCTGAGCAACCTTGATAATGCGCTTTCAGTGTGATTTGTTGGCTTTCTGCAGTACGCTTTAGGGGCAAAATAACGTCAGTGTCATGGTGATAAACTTCGCTCAAGCCGAAAATCTCATCCATTTTGTTTTCACCAGCAGGTAGTGAAAATGCCGCTAGCTGAACATTATCGTTGTCAATTAGTTCAAACTGAATTTTGTCGCGATAAAGATAATTACCTTCTGCAATCTGCCAGTGTGTTAGTAGATTCTGAGGGTCTTGTACTTGAGCAGAAAAAATAAAAACTTCATCGACATCGGGCGGTGTATCAAATTCATTTCCTAAGCCAAGGCTATCCATTAGCCCAATTCGCGCTTGAAGGGTAAAGCTGAGCAATAGTAAGAATAAAAACAAATATTTTTTCATATGTAACATGGCCACTAAGAGGTATGTATAAGCAGACAATCTTAACAAGTGATAGTTACAACATACAGATCAAAAAACTAATTAATCGTGCCAAGTCGTCATAATATTGTAATAATTCCGCAATCTGTCGATATAGAAGGTTCACACATTGTGGAAATAAAAACGATACATCACCTTGAAACGCAGGCAATGAAAAAAAGCCACAATGAGCTTGCACGGATAGGCTTTGCCTTATTCTTTTTAGCTGGTGTTTTAGCGTATAGCTTTGCCACTAGTGGCGGTGTGCCAAATCACCTTTTCTTAGCTATCGCCGCAGTTTTTGGTGGTTATATGGCGATGAATATTGGTGCTAATGATGTAGCCAACAATGTAGGTCCGGCCGTAGGTTCAAAAGCGCTCACGATGAGTGGAGCGATTCTAATCGCAGTGATTTTTGAGGCAGGTGGCGCCATTATCGCGGGTGGTGATGTTGTATCGACAATCAAGAATGGCATCATTGATATTAATGGGTTTGGTGGTGACACAGACAGTTTTTTATGGGCAATGATGGCGGCATTATTGGCTGCCGCCTTATGGTTAAATGTCGCGACAATGGCTAAAGCACCGGTATCGACAACCCATTCTATTGTGGGCGGTGTGATGGGGGCAGGGGTTGCTGCAGCGGGATTTAGTATTGTTAATTGGGCCACCATGGCGAAGATTGTCAGTTCATGGGTGATTTCACCGTTAATCGGCGGCATAATTGCCGCGGGCTTTTTATTGGCGATTAAAAAAACCATTATTTTTCGTGAAGATAAGATTAGTGCCTCGTACATTTGGGTGCCCTATTATGTTGCCTTCATGGCGTGGGCTTTTGTTACTTATTTAGTACTTAAAGGTTTGAAAACAATTTGGCCAAATATTCTTACCTTAATTAATGACTTGATGTTTTTTACGGTCGAAGTGACTAAGAAGCCAAGTTTTACTACTGCTGCACTGCTAGGCATTGTCGCAGCGGTTATTGTTTTTTTTATTGTTAAGCGATCACTTAAAGCTAAATTACATCGCTTGAGCAATGATCGGGCTAGTGTGAATGTATTGTTTACTATTCCACTTATTTTCGCTGCAGCTTTGCTTAGTTTTGCCCATGGTGCCAATGATGTCGCTAACGCCATTGGCCCTTTAGCCGCCATTAACGATGCCGTAATGACTGGCGGTATATCAACGACAGCGGGAATCCCCTTCTGGGTTATGGGTGTGGGTGCATTTGGGATAGCGATAGGTTTGGCGTTGTATGGCCCTCGATTGATAAGAACGGTAGGTAGCGAAATTACCGAGTTAGACCAGATGCGCGCATTTTCAGTGGCAATGGCCGCTGCGGTTACCGTGATCATTGCAAGTCAATTAGGATTACCTGTAAGTTCAACCCATATCGCGATTGGTGGTGTGTTCGGTGTTGGTTTCTTGCGGGAATGGTTAGATTCTACCATGAGTATTGAAGAAGAAATTCAGCATGACAGGCTAGAGCTTGAGGAAGAAAAAAAGCGTCGTAATGCTTTAAAGCATGAGCTCAAAGACCTGCGCCAAAAAGCGATTAAATCCACAGAAGATTATCAGCGAATTACTAAACTTTATACCGCCATTGATGAAGAAAAAGATGTTATTAGACTCGTAAAAAAAGAGCTGAAAAAAGACGAAAAAACCTTGTATGTTAAACGTGATGCGATTAAAAAAATTGTAACTGCTTGGATTATTACTGTGCCAGCTGCAGCGGTATTGGCTGCTTCAATCTTTTATATGATTAAAGGTATCATGTCATAGGTTTATGAGATGAATCGCGCGCAGCATATTCTTAAATCCATATTCGGTTATGATGAATTTCGGCACGCTCAGCAGGAAATAATTCAAGAATTATTAAATGGCAATGATGCTCTAGTTTTAATGCCTACAGGTGGTGGTAAATCACTGTGTTACCAGATCCCTGCATTGGTTCGAGAGGGTACGGCAATAGTCATCTCGCCGTTGATTGCCTTAATGCAAGATCAAGTCGATGCTTTGCGGCAACTTGGCATTAAAGCTGCTTTTCTCAACTCAAGCTTGAGCCAGAATGAGGCTTATAATATTGAGCAACAGTTAATCAATTGCGAACTCGACTTGCTCTATGTTGCACCTGAGCGATTGCAGAACAGTGCCATGTTAGCTTTACTAGACCGCTGTAAATTATCATTATTCGCTATTGATGAAGCGCATTGTGTATCACAGTGGGGCCACGATTTCCGCCCAGACTATCAACAACTTAAACTGCTACACCAGCGTTATCCAACGATACCGAGAATTGCACTCACAGCGACAGCGGATCAGCGTACTCGTAATGAAATTATTAGCCAGCTGCGGCTAGATGATGCCCGCGTTTTTATTAATAGTTTTGACCGACCGAATATTCACTATGCTATCTCCGAAGGTAATAATGCCAAGCAGCGACTATGGCAATTTATAGAAGATAATCATCCTCAAGATGCTGGTATTATCTATTGCCTATCCCGTAAAAAAGTTGAAGAAACAGCCCGTTGGTTAGCAGAACAAGGTCGCGATGCGTTGCCGTATCACGCTGGATTGCCACAGGATGTAAGACAGGGCAATCAGCAGCGATTTCTGCGTGATGAAGGCGTCATTATCGTAGCAACTATTGCCTTTGGTATGGGCATAGATAAGCCTGATGTGAGGTTTGTTGCTCATCTGAATTTACCCAAAAGTATCGAGGCCTATTATCAAGAAACGGGTCGTGCTGGTCGTGATGGGGCGCCCGCCAATGCGTGGATGGCATATGGCCTACAAGATGTCATTACTTTGCGGCAGTTTATGCAAGACTCTAAAGCCGATGAAGCGCATAAACGGATGGAGCACCACAAGCTTGAATCGATGTTGGGACTGTGTGAGCTGATTACTTGCCGCAGGCAATCCTTACTCACTTATTTTGATGAGGCAAGTCCCGAACCCTGTGGTAATTGTGACAATTGTTTACAGCCTCCTGCGAAGTGGAATGGCACGGAATCAGCGCAAAAAGCCCTTTCGTGTATTTATCGAACCGAACAGCGTTTTGGGGTGAATTACATTGTCGATATTTTGCATGGCAAAATTGATGAACGTATACAACGTAATGGCCACGATAAAATCAGTACCTTTGGTATTGGCAAAGATACCTTAGTCACAGAATGGCGGAGTCTCTTTAGACAGTTAATTGCACTTGGCTATATTGATATTGATGTTGAGCGTCACGGTGCATTATGTTTGACTGAAAAATGTCGTCTAATCTTACGCGGTGAACAAACATTAGAATTAAGAAGGCCGGTCAAACAAGACAAAACATTGACAGACAAAAAACAAAAAATGGCTGTACGCCCACAAGATAAACCGTTATGGGATGCCTTGCGGGCATTACGAACGTCATTGGCGGAAGAAGCTGGTGTGCCACCCTATGTGATTTTCCACGACGCTACCTTGCAAGAAATGGTTAAAAAAAGACCATTAACCGAGCAGGATATGAATGGTATTTCAGGTGTTGGCGGCCAAAAGTTAGCACGTTATGGCAAGGTGTTTATTGCTGAAATTAGCCAATATCCATTATCAGAATTACTGGATAATCGCCTCAGTGCTACCGTCAATGAAACGTTGATGTTATATCAGCAAGGTATCGATATTGAGTCGATAGCTCAGCAACGACAGGTTAAATCAAGCACCATTTATACTCATTTAGCGGACGCGATTGAAGTTGGCTTACTGGATGTTCATGACGTAACAGGGTTATCTAAGGCAGAGCTTAGTGAAATCGTGTTTGTGATCGAATCTCAAGAAGATCAAGAAAAAGGACGATTGAAACCTGTGTTTGATGAATTGGATGGCGAGTATGATTATGGCCTTTTAAAGTGTGTGCAGGCGGCAATTTAATTGACTGTTACAAAACTGTAACATTTAGTCGTTATGATTGATGGATCAATAAAAAGGTCAGGAGCGAAAGTAATGACAACAACGATTTTAGTAGTAGAAGATGACGTGGCAATTCGAGATATGCTGTGTTTTTCACTCAAACAAATGGGTTTTGGTTGTGTGGCAGCTAGTGACGGAGAGCAGGGTTTAGAATGTTTAAAGGTTCAGCAACCTGATTTGATTTTATTGGATTGGATGTTGCCAGGCATGGACGGTATCGAGTTTATTCGTCGATTACGCGCTAATGAATTTCTAGCTAATATCCCTGTTATTATGCTTACTGCAAAAGGTGAAAGTGAGGATCTAGTCAAGGGCCTGAGTGTGGGTGCTGATGATTATGTGAATAAACCGTTCTCACCACCCGAATTAGTTGCCCGAATTAAGGCCGTTTTGCGCCGTTGTAATCCCGCAGAATCAGACGGCAAACAAACCATTGTATGCGATAGACTGATACTTGATACAAAAAGTCATCGTGTCACAGTTGATGGGGAGCGGATTGATTTAGGGCCGACAGAGTTTCGCTTGTTACATTTTTTTATGAAAAATACTGATCGGGCTTATAGTCGTGGACAATTGCTCGATTATGTATGGGGCGATACGGTCTATATTGAAGAGCGTACTGTTGATGTGCATATACGTCGTTTGCGTAAAGCATTAGAACCGTCAGGCTATGAAGACTTTGTACAAACAGTGCGTGGTGTGGGTTATCGTTTTTCTGCTGAAAAGTAGGGTTTACTGAATGCAATGGGATTATTGGCGCCTGCTGACTATTGTTAGTTTGTCCGGTTTTGTTGGGCTGTTATTTGGCCAGATGATGACGTTTATGTTTCTGGCCTCATTTGCCTATGCCCTGTGGTTACAGAACGCTTGGTATCAACTTTGGCACTGGCTACAAAAGCCGAAAAAGAATCCTTCACCTTCGGCCGATGGTGTAATTGATGATGTTTGTCGTCAGGTCGAACAGGTTCGTCAACAAAATAGTTCACGAAAAAAGAAGCTTGCGGGCTATCTTAAACGATTCCAATCAGCGACCGCAGCGCTGCCGGATGGCATCATTGTTTTAGGTGATTATGATCAAGTCGCTTGGGCCAATCATTCGGCCTCGGTGTTACTAGGTGTGCGTTGGCCAAGAGATAGTAATGTCCGCGTTAATAACCTCATTCGTGATCCCGCTTTTCAGCAGTTGCTCAATGATCCCGTCGGTAAGGGAGGCGTAGCTACTGTGACATCTCCACTGAATTCATCAATGTCATTGGAGATGAAAGTGGTTAGTTACATGGGTAATGGCCGAATGTTGATCGCCCGTGATATGACACAGACGATTAAGTTACAGCGTATGCGTCGAGACTTTGTGGCAAATGTATCGCATGAATTAAGAACTCCTTTAACCGTGTTGCGTGGATATTTGGAAACGTTCACCGAAGATAGCCCGGCCGATCAATGGGCTAGTGTTTTGCCCATTATGCGCCAGCAAACCGATCGTATGCACATCATGATTAAAGATTTGCTTTCGTTATCACAACTGGAAACAGGAGAAAAAAGGTTACATTCGATGCCAATCGATATGAACTTATTTCTTCGAGCTATTGTTGAAGATGCGAAATGTCTAAGGCAGTTTTGTGACCATGATATTCAACTGGGTCCTATCAGTGAGCAATGGTTGCTTGCTGATCCTGATGAGTTACGCAGTGCCGTGTCTAATCTGGTATTCAATGCCGTAAAATATACGCCCCCCGGATGTAAAATCGAAGTGAGTTGGGAAGTGGATAAGAACAATGGCTATATCGTGGTCCGTGATGAAGGCGAAGGTATTGCCGAACATCATCTTGACCGATTAACCGAACGTTTTTATCGTGTAGACAGTGGGCGAACGTCTGCTGCTGGCGGCACCGGACTAGGCTTAGCTATTGTTAAGCATGTATTGCAACGACATGGCGCGGCGCTAAATATTACGAGTGATTTAGGCGTGGGGAGTCGCTTTTCTTGCGGCTTTCCAAGATCAAAAATAATAGATAAACCTATGGTATGACAAGGTTTTGCACTGACTGTCACATAACTGTAACAATTATTTCATATCCTTGTCATATTCAAGCGGGATAATTCCCTCAGTAACTTGATTACTACTTATTTTTATTTGGGAGTTGTACAACAATGTTCAAGAAAAAATTAGCAATTTTAGGTGCCGCGGCAACGTTGGCTTTTTCTGCGACTACTTTTGCTGGCGAAGTTGATTCTGCGTTAGCTGATTACGAAAAAGTAAGTGGTGTTTCTGGTAGCTTATCAAGTGTTGGTTCTGATACGTTAGCCAACTTGATGACGCTTTGGGCAGAAGAGTTCAAACGTGAATACCCAAATGTTAGCATTCAAATTCAAGCGGCTGGTTCATCTACTGCGCCACCAGCTTTGACAGAAGGTACGTCAAACTTCGGTCCAATGAGCCGTAAAATGAAAGACGCGGAAGAAGCGGCATTTGAATCTAAGTATGGCTACAAAGCAACAGCGATTCGCGTTGCAATCGATGCTTTGGCGGTTTACGTACATAAAGATAACCAAATCGAAGGTTTAACTATTCCTCAAGTAGATGCCATCTTCTCTGCAACACGTAAATGTGGTAATCCGGAAGATATCACTGACTGGAACCAAGTGGGTATTGATTTAGGTAATATTCAACTTTACGGACGTAACTCTGTATCAGGTACTTACGGTTACTTTAAAGAGCACGCCTTATGTAAAGGCGATTTCAAAAATAGTGTTAACGAACAACCGGGTTCAGCATCTGTAGTTCAAGGTATAACTAAATCATTGAACGGTATTGGTTACTCTGGTATTGGTTACAAAACATCAGGTGTTAAAGCGGTTGCTTTAGCTAAAGAGGCTGGTAAACCATTTATTGCCGCAAACGAAGAAAATGCTGCTAATGGTAGTTACCCATTATCACGTTACCTATATGTTTACGTGAACAAAGCGCCTAATAAGCCATTAGCACCAATTGATCGTGAATTTATTAAATTGATTTTAGCGAAAGTGGGTCAGAAAGTAGTTATAAAAGATGGCTATATTCCATTACCTGCTTCAGTAGTAGAAAAAGAACTTGCTAAACTAAATTAAATTTTTATAAGAACAGCTTAAAATGCCTCGTACAACATTTGTGCGAGGCATTTTATTATCTAATATAATGAAAAATTGATTGAACACAGTCTGTTTTTTATTGTGTTATGGCAGGCATGTTTGGTGAACAATCGAATATGTGAATGAGGTTATACACCTCAATTTGATAATGGTATCTGATTTTATGGTTGAACATTCATTACAGCATAGTGTGTTACCCGCACCGAATTCTCCGGTAGCAATACGTCGTCGGTCATGGCGCGAATTTAAAGATCGTCTTGCCAGATATGGCGTAGCAATAGGTGGCATCTCGGTTATATTTGCTATTGTGCTTATTTTCTTTTATTTACTCTATGTAGTGATGCCGTTATTTTATGGTGCTGATATCGAATCAGAGGCGCAATACAATACTGAAATTAACAATAGCACCCATTTGACCTTAAACGATTATAACGACGTTGCTTTAACGCTAGACATGCAAGGTAAAGTGGAGTTTTTTGATGCAAATAGTGGTAAAGCTCTTCTCAATGTCCCATTGCCATTACCTGAGCAGGCAAAGATTACGAGTTTTAGCAATGGAGCAGCTTCGACCGGTGTTTTTGCTTATGGTTTTGATGATGGTAAGGCCCTAGTTTTCCAGCAGGACTATAAAATCAGTTACCCCAAGGGCACTACTCGAAAAATAACCCCATTAATTCGCTATCCAATAGGTGAAAAAACCCTAACGGTTGATGCCAAAGGGCAATCATTAAGCCTATTAAGTGTACAAAGTAACGCTGATAAAACTACTTTAGTTGGCTTAACGCTGGATAATCGTGTTGTGCTAAATAGTCTGATACGTGAAGAAGACTTCATGGATGAAGATGTTTTTACTATCGAACAGAAAACGGCGGAAATTAAACTTGGTGCTAAAGAACTTATCACTCACCTAAAAATGGATATTGATCAGCGGGAATTATATTTGGCTGACAGTAATGGTTTCATTAGTTACTTTGATATCACCAATATTGAAGCACCACGATTGATCCAAAAAATTAAAGGCGTGCCTTCAGGCGTTAACATTACCGCTTTAGAGTTTTTGACGGGCGGTATTTCAATTTTAGTGGGTCGTAGTGATGGTCAGATTGATCAATGGTTCCCTGTTCGAGATACCAACAATAACTACACCTTGCATAAAGTCCGTAGTTTCGACGATCAAAATACAGCCATCGTTGCTATTGCACCTGAATACGCCCGGAAAGGTTTTCTAGCTTTAGATGACAGTGGTCAACTAGCAATTTATCACACGACAGCCCATCGCACGTTACTAGTAGAACCTTTGGTGACCGGCGAAAATGCTGTGATGGCGATATCGCCTCGTGCCAATGGCTTGATCAGTATGACCGCCGACGGTCAAACCAAATTAACGATGATAGATAACGAACATCCCGAAATATCTTGGCATTCATTGTGGGAAAAGGTCTGGTACGAAAGTCGAGACAAGCCTGAGTATATTTGGCAATCCTCATCAGCAAGTAATGATTTTGAGCCTAAGTTTAGCTTAAGTCCGCTGACCTTCGGTACTATGAAAGCGGCATTTTATGCCATGGTTGTCGCAGTGCCATTAGCTATTATGGGCGCTATTTTTACAGCCTATTTTATGTCGCCAAAAATGCGAACATTTGTGAAACCTACCATTGAGATTATGGAGGCATTACCTACCGTTATTTTGGGCTTTCTTGCTGGATTATGGTTGGCCCCTATTATTGAGGGTAATCTTCCGGGAGTGTTTTCGATCTTGATATTGCTGCCAGTGATGACGGTGCTCACAGCATGGTCTTGGACTAAATTACCCCGACGTTTTCGTGAGAGCATTCCCGATGGCTGGGAGGCTGCTATTTTGGTACCCATTGTGATTATGGTGGGTGTGGTTTCAATGATGGCAAGTCCTACACTGGAATTATGGTTGTTTGATGGCAATATGCCGCAATGGCTAAATGATATTGGCGTGGATTTTGATCAACGTAATTCATTAGTGGTGGGTTTAGTAATGGGGTTTGCCGTTATACCAACCATTTTCTCGATTACTGAAGATGCCATTTTCTCGGTACCTAAGCATTTGACTGTAGGTTCATTAGCGCTGGGTGCAACTCCATGGCAAACATTGATGCGTGTTGTTTTGTTGACAGCAAGTCCAGGCATCTTTTCCGCCGTGATGATTGGTTTAGGTCGCGCGGTGGGTGAAACGATGATTGTATTAATGGCGACCGGTAATACACCGATTATGGACTTCAATATCTTTGAAGGCTTTCGTGCTCTATCCGCTAATATCGCTGTTGAAATGCCCGAAGCAGAAGTAGCGAGCTCACATTATCGCGTCTTATTCCTTGCAGCCCTAGTGCTGTTTATGGCGACATTTGTCTTCAATACATTGGCTGAGATTGTTCGTCAGCGTTTACGTACTAAATACAGCAGTCTTTAAGGCTAGGTGGAAAAAACATGTCAAATAAATCATTTTCTTCTTGGTATAAAAGCGGTAGCCCTTGGGTATGGCTAAATGCCGGTGCAGTAAGCATCAGTTTAGTTATGGTGGTGGGTTTATTGCTACTCATTGCGGTGCGTGGCCTCGGTCATTTTTGGCCAGCGGATATCATGTCTATTACCTATAACTACCCAGACAAAAAGTCGATTACCTTGATTGCTGAGGCGGTTGAAACTGAAGTGGTATCAACAGCGCGATTAAAAAAAGTAGGTGTTCATTTGCCTGAAGGGCAAGTATCCGGCGAGCGTCATCTTTTGAAAGTCGGAAATCGTGATTATTTTGGCCTTGATTTTCTGTGGATAAATGGTTTGTGGATGGGTGAAACAAGCTATCCTAAAGAGCTGGTCGCGATTGAACGCAGAGAGTGGGGTAACTTTTATGGTTATCTGACTACCGTCAAACAACAAGGCGAAGTCGTTGCTACAGGAGATAAATCATGGGACGAATTGCAAAAGCGACTAGAACGTAGCAATAGTCTTGTCGCCGAAATTAAAACTATTGAAAAAAATGAGATCGGTAAGATAAATCATGGTTTAGAAGAATTACGCTTACAAAAACGCCAACATCAACTAGATGGTTTACCCGAAGGTTCTTTGGCATATCATGAAATTGAACAAGAACGTAAGCAATGGAATGTCCTCTATCAGGGCTTACAAAAACAATTAGCTGATTTAAACGCAGCATTAAATCGTGATCAGATCACAGTGGCTATATCTGATGGCCGCGAAGTTGAACTTCCTCTAGCTAAAGTGGTTGATATTTATCGTCCTAATGGCATGAATGTAGTTGAGAAGTTGGGCTTCTATTTTGAAGCCGTATGGAAATTTGTTTCTGGTGATCCTCGTGAAGCGAATACCGAGGGCGGTATCTTTCCAGCCATTTTTGGTACAGTAATGATGGTAATGATCATGGCGGTATTAGTCACGCCATTTGGTGTTATTGCCGCCGTTTATTTGAAAGAATATGCTACACTAGGGCTGACGGTGCGCTTGATTCGTATCGCGGTGAATAATCTAGCTGGCGTACCCTCCATTGTTTACGGTGTGTTTGGTTTGGGCTTCTTTGTTTATTTCTTGGGGGGAAACATTGATGAAATATTCTTCCAAGCAAAATTACCATCTCCTACTTTCGGCGCCCCCGGAATGTTATGGGCATCATTAACGTTGGCTATTTTGACTGTACCCGTGGTTATTGTGGCGACAGAAGAGGGATTATCACGTATTCCTCGGGCAATTCGTGAAGGTAGCCTTGCCTTAGGTGCGACTAAAGCTGAAACCTTATGGCGAACAGTATTGCCTATGACGGCGCCTGCAATGATGACAGGTTTGATTTTAGCGGTAGCGCGTGCTGCAGGTGAAGTGGCACCATTGATGATGGTCGGTGTAGTGAAATTAGCGCCAGCCTTAGCAGTCGATAATATCGCACCGTATTTACATTTAGATCGCCAGTTTATGCATCTAGGTTTTCATATCTACGATGTGGGTTTTCAAAGCCCTAATGTTGAAGCTGCAAGACCGCTTGTTTATGCAACAGCATTCTTGTTAGTAATGATCATTATAATATTGAATATGTCGGCGATTTCTATCCGTAATCGTTTACGTGAAACCTCTAAAGCAAGTGAGAATTAAGATGGAATCAGTGAAACCACAACAAGCACCGGCGGCACGAACCATTGATATTGAATCAATGCAGCGAGGCCCTAAACTTAATATGGCAAATGAAACGATCTGCCTAGAAGTCAAAGATTTCAACCTGTTTTACGGCAATAAACAAGCCTTACATGGTATTAATATGCAGATCGCCAGAAACAGAGTAACCGCATTTATTGGCCCAAGTGGGTGTGGTAAATCAACCTTATTACGTTGTTTTAACCGAATGAATGATTTGATTGATACCGTGCGTATTGAAGGTGACATGCGGTTGGATGGCAATAATATAAATGCTCAGTCAGTTAATGTGGCTGATTTACGCCGTCAAGTCGGTATGGTGTTTCAAAAACCGAATCCGTTCCCTAAATCTATTTATGAAAACGTGGCATACGGCCTACGTATTCAAGGCGTTAATGATCGTGCAACCTTAGATAAAGTAGTTGAATCATCGTTAAAAGGTGCGGCATTGTGGGATGAAGTTAAAGATCGTTTACATGACTCAGCGATGGGCTTATCAGGGGGTCAACAGCAACGTTTAGTTATTGCCCGTGCCATTGCAATCGAGCCTGAAGTATTACTGCTTGATGAACCGGCATCGGCATTAGATCCTTTATCAACATTAAAAATTGAAGAGTTGATTTATGAGTTGAAGGATAAATACACCATCGTTATTGTTACGCATAATATGCAACAAGCGGCACGGGTTTCTGATTACACTGCGTTTATGTATATGGGTGAATTGATTGAATTTGGTGCGACTGATGAACTATTCACCAACCCAAGCAAAAAACAAACAGAAGATTATATTACAGGCCGTTACGGTTAATAATAAGAGACGCTTTCCAATAAGTCTCAATCGAACAATACAGATTAGGAGTTAAGTAATGGTTACGAATTCACAACATATTTCCCAGCAGTTTGAAAAAGAACTGCAAGATGTCCGTTCTCGTGTTTTAGCGATGGGTGGATTACTAGAGTTACAAGTTAGTAACGCACTAGAAGCTTTAATGACAGGCAATACCGAATTAGCACGGATGGCAATTGATGCCGATAAAGAAGTTAAATCTTTGGAAATGAGCATTGATGAAGAATGTATTCAAATTATTGCCTTGCGTCAGCCTACTGCTGGCGATTTAAGGCTGGTAACCGGTATTTTAAAAACAATTACTGATCTTGAGCGTATTGGTGATGAAGCCACTAGTATTGCTAAAATGGCCTTGAATTTATCGGAAAAAGATCGGCCTAAGAAGAACTACCGAGAGTTACAAACGCTCGGAACCCATGTTTGCACTATGTTATGTGATGCTTTGGATGCCTTTGCGCGATTTGATGTCGATCAAGCATTCCAAGTGGCGAATGAAGACCAGTATATCGATGCTGAATATGAAAGTATTGTTCGCCAACTTATTACTTATATGATGGAAGATCCTAGGGCCATTACACGAGTGATTGATATGATGTGGTCTGCTCGGTCTTTAGAGTGTATTGCCGATCATGCGCATAATGTATGTAAGCATATTATCTATTTGGTGGAAGGTAAGGATGTGCGCCATCTAAGTATCGAAAAAATGGAAAAGATGCTTAATCGGACACGTTAATCTGGATTGTAGTGTCACTGTAGGGTCGGCTAAGAGGATACGATCACGAAGGTCTTACACGTTCATCATAAGTTCTATCATATGGTTTACTCATTTTTGGAAGTTGTAATCTCTCGGTATAAATAATCATTACCAGAAAGCTGGTCAGTCAGAGCGAAGTCATGCAAAATGACTGCAAACTCAGAAAATAAGTGACTAAAATGGAACTACAGACTGAAAATGATATTTTGGCGGCCGTTGATCTTGGCTCCAACAGCTTTCATATGATTATAGCTAGATTGCGCGATGGTCATTTTCAAGTAGTAGATAAACTTCGTGAAATGGTGCAGTTGCGAGCCGGCTTAGATAAACATAATGAGTTATCTGATGAGGCTCAGGAACGCGCCATTGCTTGTTTAGAACGATTTGGTGAACGAATCAAAGACTTGCCGGCAGGCAGTGTGCGTGTAGTGGGTACTAATACTTTACGTATCGCCGAAAATAGCCGTCCTTTTTTACGTAAAGCTAGATTAGCCTTAGGCCATTCAATCGCTATTATCGCTGGTGAAGAAGAAGCGCGGCTAGTCTATCTGGGCGTTGCCCACGCATTAGCTTTTGATCATGCTCGCCGACTCGTTATAGATATTGGAGGTGGCAGTACCGAATTTATTATTGGCGAAGGGTTTAATGGTTTAAAACGTGAAAGCTTAGAAATGGGCTGCGTCAGTTTTTCCCAGCGCTTCTTTGCAGATGGCACGATTACAAGAACACGTGTTCAGATTGCCTTAATTGCTGCCGGTTCACGTATTCGCGCCATTCAGCAGCCCTATCGAAAGATGGGATGGACAGAGGCTGTTGGCGCATCAGGTACCATTAGAAGCGTTGCCAATATAGTTAAAGAAAATGGATGGGCGGATGATGGTGTGATAACACCGGAATCAATTGATAAAATTATCGATGCGATGGTTGATGCTGGCCATGTTGATGCCTTGCAAATTACAGGATTAAGCAGTGAACGCGCTAATGTTTTGGCTGGTGGTGTGTGTGTCTTAAAGGCGGCCTTTGAGCGCCTTAATATTGAGCGAATGATTGTGTCTGATGGTGCGTTACGAGAAGGTCTGCTGTATGACTTATTAGGACGAATTCAACATGATGACGAGCGCGATCGTACCGTTGTTTCCTTAGCGAGACGCTATCAGGTCGATGAAGAGCATGCTGAGCGTGTAAGCGTTATGGCGACTCAGTTTTTTAATCAAGTGGCTAAAGATTGGTTGATTGATCAGGCAGATAATTTGCAACATTTACAGTGGGCGGCGAAATTACATGAAGTAGGCCTCTCTATTTCACATGATCAATTTCATAAACATTCGGCATATTTAGTCGAGCATTCCGATTTACCCGGTTTTTCACGCGAAGAGCAACATGCTTTGGCCGCGATGGTGCGTGGGCAACGACGTACATTTCCAAGAAAAGAACTGAGAAAATTGGCTGATGAATTGCAGCAATCATCAGAACGATTAACGGTATTATTGCGATTGGCTATGGTCTTCAATCGAGGGCGCTCTGAACAAACAGACACCTTTGTTGAGCTAATGGTGAAAGAAAAAGGCCTACGCTTAAGTTTACCTGCAGGTTGGTTGAGCGAGCATCCTTTGACTGAAGCTGACCTGCTGCGTGAGGCTGAATACCTTAAAGACATTGGAATTAAATTGAAAATTCGTGAAAGCTTACCGAACTAAGATTTTGTGTTCCTGTCATATTCAGATAGGAGGTATTTATGTCACGAATTAAGATAATACTGTTGGTTTGTTTAATAAATAGCGGTCTAGTTCAGGCAAGTGAGTCTATTATATTAGGCAGTAATACTGGCGATACTTTAATGGTTCATCGCTTGAATAATGGTGAGATTTGGGGGAGTTTTATGATCACTGATCAAGTTGCTGCGAGTTTTGCTGATCAGGAACTCATTGTGCTGCAAATTGATAAGAATCAACCGATTAAGTTGGATCACGCCAAGCGCTGTGGTGGAGGTAAAGCTGAAACGTCACAACAAGTAAGCTATTCTTTCGAGACTCAAACATCACAAGCTGCGTGGCAATTTAACCAAGTAGAATCAGTGAAGCCAGATATTCTTAAATTAGCAGGCTGGGATAAAGAGGTCTATCAGCATATGCGATCAGATCGTCGTCCTGAGGTTGTTGATTTCCCTATTCGGGCCTCACTAGCTATTGATAATCTATGGCAGCAATTTAATCAGGGTAATGTCATTGTTTTTCGCTATGTCACTGATGCTGCTGAAACGCGGCAGGCTGAATTTAGGTTATTCGATATTCGTGATAAGTTCTGAATAAAAACCCTCAATGAGCGACGTCTCATTGAGGGTTTACCCTGTTAGAATTTTAAGGTCATGCCTGCATAGATCGAGCGGCCAATGCCAGGCACTGTTGTTCCCCATGGGACGCTCGTGCCAGACATTGTCATTCCTTGTCCTACATAGGCACCAGAAAGGGGTGCTGAATAGAAGCGATCAAATAAATTTTCTACGCCAACGTCAAACCGTGCTTGTTTCCATTCATAACTTGTTCTTAAATTAATAAGTCCATAACCTGAGGTTGCAATTTCATTACGTTCGGCACTGAGCTGATCTTTGCCAGATACAACTTGCCACTCGATAGTGTTGTGCCAGTTGTTGAGGTTTTGTTCGATAGCTAACTTTGCATTGATCGGCATCATGTTATAAAGGTTGTCGCCGGTATCACTATTTTCCCCGCGCACATAGTTGAGGTTGGCTTTAGTGATAAATTTACCGTAATCAGCCGATTGGGCAACCGTTTTATAACCTGAAACATCAACGCCATAAAGTCTCGCCGAGACATTTTGATAGCGTAAATAGGTAAAACTATTTGTTGCAGTGAGATTATTAATTCTTCCTGCATCAATAAAGTCATCGACATAGCTGATATAGGGTGTGACAGCCATGCTCCAGTCTTGTTGAGCAGCATCATGCCAGTCTGCTGTTGCACTTATTGTATGGGCAATTTCTGGATTTAGATCGAGATTACCAACATAGCCATTGCCATCACCAACTAAGTTAACCATACGCATTGCCATGCCATTAGTTGACCAACTATAGCGTTCATATAAATTAGGTGAGCGGGTTTTTTGTGCATAGCCAAATTCGTAGGTTTGCATCTCAGAGGGTGTAAATTTAGCGAGTAGGGTCAGATCAATATTATCATCTGATTTTTGATGGTCAGCACTGTTAAAGGCATTGGCATCTGTGCCGTACATAGCATTGTAACCCTGTACATCACCGGTATCCATTCTGACATTTTCATAACGCAGTCCAGCGAGTGTCATCCAGCGTGAAGTCCAGTTGGCTTCCCATTCCGCAAACACACCATAGCGGTCACGTTGACCGTTATTAATGTTCCAGAAAGTGTTAGGTGCCATCATACCTGTCGTTCCAGATGCTTCCCAATAGTCATCAAGTTTATAACGTTGTAAATCGGTACCGACACGTAGTAAGTCGCGTTCAGACAGAATGATTTCAGTTTTTAACGATAGTCCTGTGTTGTTGCCTTCTGTTTCCATAGGCATACCCGGTGACGCACCATAAAAATATTGTTTGTCATCACCAAATTGCATTTTATGATTGGTTTTTTCATTATAAAGTGATGTTTCTAATGAGCCCCAATCAAAACTGCCTTTATACATCAGGTTGATTTGATTGCTTTTATTTTCAACCATGTCCATCCGTTGGTTGGGCCAACCTTGATAAGGAATATTTTGATGTGCCAGCTTAAGTTGCAACAAATGGTTATCTTGATGCAAGGCAATCCCCAAAGATTGATTGTTTGATTCATAACGGCTTGAGCCAACCTCATCACCATCAATAAAGCCACGATCGCTAGCAGCCAAACCCGCTGGTTTGAAGTTATCACCCGCAGAATAATTATTGGCTTTTGCTGTTGAACCGTTGTAATTGATGCTGAGATGTTCCGTTGCTAATGTCGCTGATACATTGCCGCCACGAGCATCACCGTTTGAACGATAATAACTACCTAATTCGCCTTTAGTGAGAACTTCTTCTGGAGATTGAGCAAACTCAGGTGACTTAGATTCAACGAGAATGGTGCCACCAATACTATCGCCACCCATACTGACAGGAGAAATGCCTGCATATAACTTGATGCTATCGATATTTGTCGGATTAATATAAGACAAAGGAGGGTTCATATGGTTTGCACATGCAGATATAAGATCCATGCCATCGACTTTAATTCTAAGACGATCATCTGCGAAACCATGAATAGCAGGCAGGCTAGAAACGCCTCCAGCACCATAGAGCGAAACACCAGGTATGCCTTTAAGTAATTGGGCGGTATCAGTCACGGATGATTGAAGCGCATTGATGTCTTGTTTATCAAGTTGTCCACTCTTATTAAATAAGGCATCTAATGGTTGACCTGAAACAGTAACTTTATCTAGTGCTAAGCTATCATCGGCATGTTGTTGTTCCGCATTCGCAACATGACTCATTGCACTAAGCAGTAAAATGGATATAGGTAATAATTTAAAATATGACATGATTTAAGTTCCTTAAAATAACCATGCCAGTTTAATGGCTACTTTGAGACAATATATGTGTTTTATCAGGAATAAGTGTGTGAAATGACCCAATATTAATTTTTTATGACATGTTAATCTGCCTTAGTTTTATTAATTTGATGAAGGTTCTAATCGATGGAAGCCATTACTAGTTCATATGTTGCTGCTTTCTTATTAGGTTTATTTAGCACTGTGCATTGTATTGCCATGTGTGGCTCGGTGATTGGAGCGTTAACCTTAAGCTTGCCAGCAGAAATACGTGAAAGTCAGTCTAAAATGTTTCCCTATGTATTGAACTATAATCTAGGCCGATTGTTTAGCTATGGTTCGGCAGGGGCAATCGTCGGTTTATTAAGTTCACCGTTAGTAGAAATTAATGGTCATCAAATATTACGTTATGTATCGCTGGTAGTGATGATTGCGATGGGCCTATATTTGGCGGGTTGGTTTCCTAAATTTGCTCGAATGGAAAGGGTGGGGGCTCCTATCTGGCGATGGTTACAGCCTATAGGACAAAAATTATTACCAGTAAAAACACGCTCACAGGCTTTATTTTTAGGCATTATTTGGGGGTGGTTACCGTGCGGATTGGTTTATTCGGCGTTAGCTGTAGCGGCAACAGTAGGTGAACCAGTTAAAGCATCCTTAGTGATGTTAGCTTTTGGTGCTGGTACATTGCCTGCTGTAATGGGAGCAGGCTTGTTTACTGGCATGCTGTCTGCGATGGCAAGAATAAAACATTTGAGGCAAATCGCCGGTGTGTTGATTATCGCAATGGCATTGGTAACAACATTTTGGCCAATGAGCATGGAGCATGATGTTCAAAATGGCGAGCAAGTTGGTCTTAGTTCACCACATTTACAACATCCCATGTAAGGCGGCAGAATTATGAATCAGATCTTAGGACAATCGCCACAAATTACACATTTATTACGCACTATTCCCATGATTGCAGCCAGTGAGGCGAGTGTTTTAATTTATGGTGAAACTGGCACAGGGAAAGAATTAATTGCGCAAGCCCTACATGCCGAGAGTCGGCGAAAAGACAAAAAATTAGTCACCATAAATTGTGCTGCGTTACCTGTAGAGGGAATAGAAGCTGATTTATTTGGTCGTGCAAATGCGTTGGGTGAGATAGAGTATCGTGGTCGTTTACTTGCGGCAGAAGGTAGTACCGTTTTTTTTGATGAAGTTGATGCCTTACCCTTATCGATTCAGGCAAAAGTATTGCGATTTTTGGAAGCGGGTGAGTGTCAGTTGCAGGGCAGCCATAAGTTGCATGTTGCTGATGTAAGAATTGTAGCGGCGACCAGTGCGAATTTACAGGAAGAGGTGGCGGCGGGTAGTTTTAGGTCAGATTTATTTTATCGCTTGCAAGTAGTCCCGATCACCATGCCCGCATTAAGGGAGTGTCGTGATGATATTAAGCTATTATTGCGTCATTATAGTCGGGAGTTTGCTGGTGAGAATGCGGTAGTGCGTTATTCAAAAACGATTGAACATTGTTTGCTGACCTATGCATGGCCTGGCAATGTTCGTGAGTTGAAAAACTTCTGCCAGCGTATGGCCTTACTTTATCCGGGCAAGGCGCTAGTGGAAGAAGATTTGCCGCCGGAGATGTTGCCAGAAGTAGCGGCAAGTCATCATGCTTTTACTTTGCCGCCAACGGGCATCAATTTGGCACAGGTTGAATTAGATTTGATTGAACAAGCCTTGGATCTTGCTGCCGGTAATCGCTCTCGTGCCGCGAGATTGCTAGGCATTAGTCGCGATACCCTATTGTACCGAATGCAAAAATACGGATTAGAACCTTGAACAATTAAACATTATCGTCCTGATGTATTAAAGTAACGCATATCAGCGTTTTAATTTCAAAGGTTTAACATGAAACAGTATTTAGCACTGCTACAGGATGTGATGGAAAATGGGCTTGAGAAAGGCGACCGTACGGGTACCGGCACACGTTCGGTCTTTGGGCGGCAAGTACGTTACGATTTAGCCGAAGGTTTTCCGCTACTCACTACCAAAAAGCTTCATATTAAAAGTATATTGCATGAATTATTGTGGTTTTTGAGCGGCGATACCAACATCAAATATCTGCAAGATAATGGTGTGTCGATTTGGAATGATTGGGCCACGCCTGAGGGTGAGTTAGGGCCTGTATATGGTGCGCAGTGGCGTAACTGGAAAGGTGAGAATGGCCAAGTATTTGATCAGGTTACCCGTTTAGTAGATAGCTTAAAAAATAACCCCGATAGTCGTCGCCATATCATCAGTGGCTGGAACGTGGCTTTATTGCCAGATGAAAGTAAAAAACCATGGGAAAATGCCGCCGCGGGTTTGATGGCTTTGCCTCCTTGCCATTTGTTGTATCAATTTTATGTGGCTAATGGCAAGCTCAGTGCATCGTTATACATTAGATCGAATGATTTGTTTTTGGGTAATCCATATAACACGGCATCACTTGCTTTTTTAACCCATATGTTAGCTCAACAATGTGATTTGGCTGTAGGTGAGATCATCATCAGTATTGGTGATGCTCATATATACGCCAATCATTATGACCAAGTGACAGAGCAATTGAGTCGTACGCCGACGAAATTGCCACAATTACTAATTAAACGTAAACCGGCCTCGATCTTTGATTATCAGTTTGATGATTTTGAAATTGTGGATTATCAGCCGCAAGCACATATTTCGGCACCGATAGCGGTATAAGTTAAGTTTGATTTAAGTTACATGCTTTATAACTAGTGTTCATTAATCTTAAGGAGTAAGAATATGACCCAACAAACCCAACTTACAACCTATCCGGTCTGGGATAGAACGGTTCGAGTATTTCATTGGATAAATGTGCTCTGTGTTTTAGGCTTGATAGCGATCGGCGTGGCTATTTTGAATAGTAAAGCATTGGGTGTGACAGATGATGGCAAGTTGTTACTGAAAACCATTCATGTCTATTTTGGTTATGTATTTGCGGCCAATTTAACGTGGCGGATTATCTGGGGCTTTATCGGTAATCGCTATGCACGTTGGGGCTCAATCTTACCTTTTAATGCTGAACATCGTACGCAACTATCAGCAATGATGTCAGGAGCTAAATCAGGAAAACCAGTAGGTTTCTTGGGACATAACCCCATTGGACGCTTAATGGTTGGCGTGTTGTTTTTGTTATTATCGGCACAAGCGATAACAGGTCTTGTCCTAGCCGGAACAGATATTTATATGCCACCATTCGGTAATACGGTTAAAGAGTGGATTGCGAATGATCCAACGCTGGTGGATAGTATCAAACCCTATTCAAAAGAAGGGATAGATGAAATTGCCTACAAAGAAATGCGTGATGTCAGAAAGCCTTTTATAACGCTGCATTATTACACGTTCTACGCATTACTCGCCGCGATTATATTGCATCTAATCGGTGTTGTTGTGACTGAGGTAAGGGAGCGAAACGGTCTAGTGTCAGCTATGTTTACGGGTAAAAAAGTATTTGCTAAAAAACCATTTGATGTGGAGTAATTGTTAATAACCTGTAGGTTAGGTTTTGTACATTACTCTCAATTTACGGCGTTATTGTTTTCAGAAGCTTATTTTTAGTCAGAAGCTGCACGCTGCCGCTGGGCGTTCATACTAAGGCCACCCTGATCGCCTGATTTCCAAAAACTAAACTAGTTGGTGGGCGTGGACGAAAACTTGCTATGCTGGCACTTACTAGCTTATTCCACCATTTAGTTTAGTTTTTGGTGGCGAAAACATGGGGCCAGTAAATCAGTTTTATTTACGGCAAAATTATCTTACAAATGCCTAGTCTAATTCTTTATATAAATGTAATGATGTTTCAGATTCTGTTTTAATATTTTCATATAGGCTGTTTGCGATAACTCGAATTGCATGTTGTGCCTTTATGTTTAGAGCAGGGTAATTATGCTTATTAAATTTTCGATTATTTTTTCTTTTCTTAAATTGAAAAGATGGTTTTCATTTCGTGAGGTACAAACCCTTTCCAAATGTTGTTCCCATATACAATATGTCTTATCTTCCAGCCCTTCACGAGTATTGCAAGTTATACAGCAAGGTATTGTATCGTTTGGATGGTGCAGTCCAAATTCTTCACGGTTGAACATCGGTACATGTTCAATCTGTAGTTTATTGCTCTGTTCCTCGCAGTATGCACTGCAAGAGTTAAAATCATTGTCTCGTATAGATAGCCATAAGGCTTTTGCTTTACCACTACCTGTATTAAAAGAATGCCCGAGATAATGTTCTCCAACTTTAGTAAGGAATGCTCTCGTTGCTGTGTTAGCAGAGTCCGAAACAGTATTGCATTTAGCTATTATTTAACGTTATGCCTTGTGATAATGTTATTAGTTATCAGCATTATTACAGTCTTCCTTGTTCAGCAAAAGAAACCACCTCCCCATCCCCAACCACAATATGATCCAACACTCGAATATCGACCGTACTTAACGCAGATTTAAGCCGTTCAGTAATCGCATAATCCGCCTGACTAGGCTCAGCAATCCCCGAAGGATGGTTATGGGCAAAAATCACCGCCGCTGCATTATGAGCCAAAGCCTGTTTAACCACCTCACGGGGATAAACATTAGCCGAGTCAATCGTGCCCCGAAATAATTCATCAAATGCAATCATCCGATGTTTATTATCTAGAAATAAACAGGCAAATACTTCATAGGGATAGGCACGCAGGCGCTGTTGTAAATAGTGTTTAGTTGTCGCTGCATCCCTCAACGCATCGCCGCGAGAGAGTGTTGATTCCATATGACGGCGGCTCATCTCTAATACCGCTTGTAGTTGCGTATATTTAGCGGGGCCCAAGCCGTGTTGTAGGCAAAACTGTTTTTGGTCGGCTTCTAATAAAGCGCGCAAACTACCAAAACGAGTTAATAATTGTCGCGCTAATTCAACGGCTGAAAGTCCTGTTACCCCCGTTCTTAAAAAAATTGCTAACAGTTCTGCATCGGATAATATAGATGCACCATGTTGTAATAGTTTTTCTCTCGGTCGCTCGTCGGCAGGCCAGTCCTTGATTGCCATTCATTTTATCCTTAAATATGAATTACAAAATTAATATACTGTTTTTAATAAAAACAATCACTTATTTTTGAATTAAAGTAGTAAAAATAGTATTCTGTCCGATCTTTATATTGATGATTAGATTGAATGACCGGTAAACTTTTTATTAGAACCTTTGGCTGCCAGATGAATGAATATGATTCAGCAAAAATGGCGGATGTCCTTGCAGAATCACACCAGTTAGAATTGACTGACATAGCGGAAGAAGCGGATGTGTTACTACTTAACACCTGTTCGATTCGTGAGAAAGCACAAGAAAAGGTGTTCCATCAGTTGGGGCGCTGGAAAAAATGGAAAGATACTAAACCTGGATTAGTCATTGGTGTGGGTGGTTGCGTGGCTAGCCAAGAGGGTGATGCTATTCGTCGTCGCGCACCATATGTAGATCTTATCTTTGGTCCACAGACATTACATCGCTTGCCCGAAATGCTGACGGATGTCAGAAAAAGTCATAAGCCTCGCATAGATATTTCTTTCCCTGAAATTGAAAAGTTCGATAATTTACCCGCGGCAAAAGCTGACGGCCCCACTGCCTTCGTGTCGATCATGGAAGGCTGTAGTAAATACTGTACTTTCTGTGTCGTGCCTTACACGCGAGGTGAAGAAGTTAGTCGCCCTGTTGATAAAGTATTGACAGAGATTCGCGGCTTGGCGGCGCAAGGTGTCCGTGAAGTTAATTTGCTCGGTCAAAATGTGAATGCATATCGTGGCGAAATTGAAGGTGATGAACCGGCTGATTTAGCATTATTGATTCATTATGTGGCAGCCATTGATGGTATCGATCGAATTCGTTTCACCACCTCTCATCCCGTTGAATTTTCAGACAGTTTGATTGATGCGTTTGCTGAAGTGCCCGAGCTAGTGAACCATTTACATTTGCCTGTGCAATCAGGTGCCGATCGAATTTTGGCCATGATGAAACGCGGTCATACTGTTCTAGAATATAAGGCAAAAATTCGTCGCCTACGCGAAGTGCGTCCAACTATTAGTATGTCGAGTGATTTTATTATTGGTTTTCCTGATGAATCTGATGCGGATTTTCAGGGTACGATGGATTTGATCAATGACATTGGCTTTGATCATTCATTTAGTTTTATTTATAGCCAACGACCTGGCACACCGGCAGCAGCATTCCTAGATTCTGTGTCAGATGATGTTAAAAAAGATCGTTTAAAGATAGTGCAAGAGCGTTTACTTGAACTAGAAGCAGGTCATAGCCAAGCGATGGTCGGCTCAATACAGCGTATTTTGGTCGACCAAATAGCGGAACGTGTTGTGGGTGAAATAAAAGGTCGTACCGAAAATAATCGTACCGTTGTCTTTGCTGGTGATCAATCATTAATAGGTAGGTTTGTTGATGTTGTTATTACTGAAGCCTATAGCAACTCTTTACGCGGCGAATTACTTGCTGATAGCATTATCAGCTAACCTCCTTTAGGATACCCTATTAGTGACAATCCCAGCGCCTTCATTGGCTAGTATAAGTTTTGAATTAAGCCCTTCTGACAACCCTCGTTTATCGAATCTTTGTGGTCATCTCGATGAGCACTTACGGATGATGGAGCGCGGTTTTGGCGTTGAAATCAATAATCGAGGCTGTAAGTTTCAAATCATTGGTAAAGCTGAAATTTTATCTAATGTGCAAGAAGTTATTCATCAACTTTATGCTGAAACAGCCCAAACAATACTGGTGCCAGAACAAGTACATCTTGCCATTCGTGAGACAGGTGGTGCCGATTCGATTGTGCATATCGAACGAGACGAGATTGTGATTAAAACTAAGCGTGGTTTAATTAAAGCGCGTGGTGATAATCAACAAGAATACTTACGCAAAGCAATGACGTATGACATCAACTTTGGTGTTGGACCGGCTGGAACAGGAAAAACATATTTAGCGGTAGCGTGTGCGGTCGAGGCTTTAGAGCGCGATCTTGTACGTCGAATTTTATTGGTTCGGCCCGCCGTTGAAGCGGGTGAAAAACTAGGCTTTTTGCCCGGTGATTTAAGCCAGAAAGTCGATCCTTATTTACGGCCGTTATATGACGCCTTATATGAGATGGTAGGTTTTGAACGCGTTGCCAAGCTCATTGAACGAAATGTCATTGAGGTAGCACCACTAGCCTATATGAGAGGCCGTACCCTCAATGAATCATTTGTTATTTTGGATGAGGCGCAAAATACCACTGCTGAACAGATGAAGATGTTTTTGACCCGTTTAGGTTATAACTCTACAGCGATGATCACGGGTGATATCACACAGATCGATTTACCTAGTTCGCAAAAATCTGGACTACGCCACGCGATTGAAGTATTAAAAGATGTTGAGGGTATTGGTTTTACCTTCTTCCAAGCGAAAGACGTGGTTCGTCATGCCTTAGTACAGAAAGTTATTATTGCTTATGAAAAAGCGGAGCGAGCACAGTTGTGACGGTAACAGTTGATCTGCAGATTGCTTATGATGGACAGCTGCCGGAACTTGCACTTTTTCAACAATGGGCAGAGGTTGCCTTGAAAGAAGATGTAACTGAGGACTGTGAACTGAGTATCCGATTGGTTGACGTAGCAGAAAGTGCTGAGTTGAACCTAACTTATCGTGCTAAGTCTGGCCCGACTAATGTGCTGTCTTTTCCCTTTGATTCGCCAATACCAATGGAACCAAAATTATTGGGAGATTTGGTTATCTGTGTGCCGCTAGTGAACAATGAAGCGCTGGAACAAGCCAAACAAGTTGAGCATCATTGGGCTCATTTAGTGGTGCATGGTTGTTTGCACTTATTAGGTTATGATCACATTGAACATGATGAAGCTGAAGAGATGGAAGCTTTTGAGATTGAAATTTTGCAAACATTAGCGATAGATAATCCTTATCTAGAGCAAGGAGAAACAGCATGAGTGAAGGACGATCGAGTCAGTCTTTTACTAAGTCACAGTCGTGGTTAAAGCGACTCAGTAAATGTTTTTGGGAACCAGAAGATCAGGAGCAATTGATTGATCTTCTACGCAGCGCGTCAGACCGACATATTCTCGATGCGGAAGCGCTTGCTATCGTCGAAGGCGCGTTGAATGTTTCGCAAATGAAGGCGCGGGACATTATGATTCCGCGTTCACAGGTGGTGATGGTCTCGCGTGATGCTTCAGCGGAAGATATGCTAAAACTGATTGCCGATACTGCACATTCGCGTTTTCCAGTAATAGATGACGACAGAGATGATGTGATCGGTATTTTGTTAGCAAAGGATCTGCTGGCGGCGGTGGTGACGGCGGGAAAATTTGACTTTGATCTGCGAGAACTATTGCGACCCGCCGTATTTATTCCTGAAAGTAAACGCTTAAATGTGTTGTTACGTGAGTTTCGTGCTCGTCGTAATCATATGGCTATTGTGGTTGATGAATATGGCGGTGTTGCTGGCATTGTGACGATCGAAAATGTACTTGAGCAAATCGTCGGTGAAATTGATGATGAGCATGATGTTGATGATGATGCGCCTATCGTACAACGTAGCGATAATACCTATGTGATTAAAGCGCTCACAGAAGTGGAAGATTTTAATGAGTATTTTGGTATTGAGTGGAGTGATGAAGATTTTGATACCATCGGCGGTCATGTAGTGAATCAATTTGGCCGTTTACCTACACGAGACGAACAGGTCACGATTGGTAGTCTTGAGTTCACGGTGTTACGGGCTGATAATCGCCGCGTTCATTTGCTTGAAATGAGAATCTTGCCTGAAGTTGAACAGGATGTTGGCCCCGAATAATGAGCATCGTGATGAAGCAAGGTTATTTAACTTGGCAAGGGAATGTCATTGCTGTGCTAGCAGGCATGTTATTGCCATTATCCTTTTCCCCCTTTCATTATTACCCTATTGCCGTTATTAGTTTGGCCCTGTTGTTTGTGTCTTGGCAGGGTATTTCAGCGAAAAAGGCCGCCCTACGAGGCTTTTTGTTTGGCTTAGGATTCTTTGGTGTTGGCGTGTCTTGGGTCTATGTTGCCATTCATGATTTTGGCAGTGCCAGTATGCCTTTAGCTGTCTTACTCACAGCATTGTTTGTAGCTTTTTTTGCCTCATATCTAGCGGTTGTCGGCTGGGGAATTAAAAAAATTAGAACTGAGACTCTGTCGACGTTTGATTTTGTATTGTTACTGCCTGTCGCTTGGCTGGTGTTTGAGTATTTTAAGGGGTGGTTTTTAACCGGCTTTCCTTGGTTGGAAGTCGGTGCGGGTCAAATTGATGGGCCTTTGAGTGGTTATACGCCTATTGTGGGTGTCTTGGGTGTGTCGTTATTAACAGCAATATCCGCAGGGTTGATAGTGGCAGCATGGCAAGCAAAGAGAGTGTCTTTGTTAATGGTTGTGTTGGTGATTTGGACGGCAGGATATTTTTTGAAACCTGTTTTATGGACTCAGCCCGTCGATAAAGAAATTAAAGTCACTATTGTTCAAGGCAATATTCCACAAGAAATCAAGTGGGATCCTGAGCAGTTGTATAAGACCTTAGCCTTATATCAAGCTAGAACAGAGCAAAATTGGGATAGCGACTTGATTGTCTGGCCCGAGAATGCGGTGACAGTATTTTATCATCAAGTGAAAGCCTTTTATCTTGATCCTCTGGAGAAGCTGGCACGAGAAAATAACACCGATATTTTATTGGGTTTGCCGGTACTCAATCAAGCTACTGATGAGTATTACAACAGCATTATGTCTTTGGGTGAACACGAAGGTTTTTATCATAAAAGTCACTTAGTACCCTTTGGCGATTATGTACCCTTCGAATGGTTGCGTGGTGTTATTAAGTTTTTTGATTTACCGATGTCGTCTTTTCGCCCTGGTCCTCCATCTACTGAATTATTACACGCTGCGGGCCAAGCAATAGGGCTGTCGATTTGTTATGAAGATACATTTTCAACGGAAGTGTTACGAAGTGTGCCTGAGGCCAGCTTATTGGTAAATGCAACTAATAATGCATGGTATGGTGATTCATTTGCGCCACACCAGCATCTACAAATCTCACAAAATCGCGCATTGGAAACAGGTCGACCAGTAGTACGTGCAACGACGAATGGCGTTTCGGCATTAATAGATTTTAAAGGTCATTTACAGCAACAAACAGCGCAGTTTGAAGAGGCGGTATTAACTGGTAATGTACAACCGCGCCAGGGAGCAACACCCTATGTAAAATGGGGACAAATACCTTTGGGCTTGATGATGCTGTTCATGCTGATGGCGTGGGCGTATTATCGACGAGTGGAATAAATAGGTAGATGGATTAATGCAGTTTTTAACCATACAACGCATATTAGGTATTTTATTAAGCTTATTTAGTATCTCAATGCTACCTGCCGCAGCGGTGTCCTTTTATTATGACGATGGCTCGATCCAAGTATTTATAGACGCCTTCATTTTGTTATTAGTGACAGGTGTTATTTTCTGGTTTCCGGCACGAAAACATCGTAAAGAGCTTAAGATTCGCGATGGCTTCATCGTTGTTGTAATGTTCTGGATCACATTAGGGTTAGCGGGGGCCTTACCTTTCTTTTTGACCGAAGTACCAAAAATGTCATTCACTGATGCCGTGTTTGAATCTATGTCAGGTTTGACTACTACCGGTGCCACTGTTTTAACAGGCCTTGATACATTGCCTGAGGCAGTATTATTTTACCGCCAGTTTTTGCAATGGTTAGGCGGTATGGGTATCGTGGTTTTAGCGGTTGCTATTTTGCCTTTATTGGGTGTCGGGGGTATGCAGCTTTATCGTGCTGAAACACCGGGGCCAATGAAAGACTCTAAATTGACTCCTCGTATTACTGAAACAGCTAAAGCCCTATGGTATATCTATTTAAGCTTAACTATTGGCTGTGCGGTAGCATTTTACCTGGCAGGTATGAGTTGGTTTGATGCCGTTAGTCATAGTTTCTCGACAGTGGCTATTGGCGGTTTTTCAACCCATGATGCCAGTATAGGCTACTTTAATAGCATCACTATAGAGATGATTACGGTGGTATTTATGCTATTAGCGGGCATGAATTTTTCACTACATTTCTTGGCGTGGCGCCATCGCTCGATTAGACATTATTGGGCAGACTCAGAGTTACGAACTTATGTGTGGATCTTAGCCATAATTTCAGTGGTGGTATCAAGCTATTTGTATTTTACTCATACCTATCAAAATCCATGGACAGCGATTCATCAAGGTATTTTTCAGACCGTATCCATCGGAACTACAGCAGGATTCACTACGGCGGACTATTCTTTGTGGCCCGGATTTTTACCCATCTTATTGTTGATGACGAGTTATATTGGCGGCTGCGCTGGTTCAACCGGTGGTGGGATGAAAGTTATTCGCGTGATGTTGTTATTTAAACAAGGCTATCGTGAAGTTTTACGTCTCATTCATCCTAATGCCATATTTGCGATTAAAGTGAATAATAAGGCCCTACCCACAAAGGTTATCGGTGCTGTTTGGGGTTTTCTTGCCATGTATGTTTTTTGTTTCAGCATTATGCATTTATTTTTAATGGCAACAGGTTTAGATATTGTGACTTCATTTTCTGCCGTTACCGCATGTTTGAACAATCTTGGCCCAGGATTAGGCGAGGTTAGCGCCAATTTTAGTAGCATTAATTCACCTGCAAAGTGGGTGTTATGTCTTGCTATGTTATTAGGACGACTTGAAATTTTCACATTGTTAGTTGTGTTGACACCTGCATTCTGGAGACGTTAATCATGAGCGATATTCAGACTAAATGGGATGTTATTTATAGCAAGAAAGAAAATAGTCCAACGGCCTCTTTAGTGTTAACTCAAAATCAACATTTATTGCCGCCACATGGCATTGCCTTAGATTTGGCCTGTGGTCGAGGTGGCAATGCAGTGTTATTAGCTAAGGCGGGACTGGAAGTGTCAGCCTGGGATGTATCGCCTGTTGCCATTCAGCAGTTACAGTCCTTTGCGGAGTTAAATAATGTAGCCATTAATGGCCAAGTGCGAGATGTGATTGCATCGCCCCCTGAAGCCAATAGTTTAGATGTGTTAGTAGTAAGTTATTTCCTTGACCGTAACCTGTGCGACCTATTTTTAAACGCTTTACGGCCAGGAGGCTTATTATTTTATCAAACGTATTGCCAACAAAAAGTAGAGCAACAGGGTCCGAGTAATACTGATTTTTTATTGACAGATAATGAGTTATTAAGCTTGTTTTCATCAATGAAAATCCGAGTCTATCGAGAAGAATCTTTATTAGGCGAGCATCAGCAAGGGTGGCGAAATCAGGCATTGTTAGTAGCAGAAAAGTAATTTAGGGCAGGCAAGGGAGTCCCCATAAATAAGAACTCCCTTAGTTGTCCGCACAATTATTTCTACATTCCATCAATAGACATATTTTTACTTCGTAGCTAAAAACCTACTTAAATACCAAATTGCTCGGGACATTATCTCTTTGCATTTACCGCTACAAAAATATCGACAAAGGTTGTCGGTAATTCAATATGAAGCGGTATGTGGAGCCGACGAGCAATATCAGAAGCAGAAATAAGACCTCTTATTTGATTATGCTCTGATTCAACTACCAAGCAGTGTTGCGCCCCTTTTTGTTTGAGCGCCTCAACTACATCTGCTATTGAAGTGTTCATTAACTGCTTAAAATCAATTACTTTGATTTCTGTTCTGGGCAGCATAAGGTCACGTACTAAGATCAGCTCACGATCAATTCCTTTGTTCTGTAGCATGACAAGTTTTTGCTCATCTAAGTCGCTTAAGCTGACGATGCCGATAAGTTCACCGCTATCGTCAACAACAAGCTTCAGATGCACATGTGATTTACGCATAAGGTATTGAGCCTGCAGGACAGGTGTGTCGGCTTCAATTTCAAGTGGCATATGTTTTTTGAAATCGGTGAAGATCGCTAATGCTGGAGAATCTAGCGTAACCTCATTAAATTCTTCAGGATGAACCAAATGAGCCGCTTGTTCTAATGCTATTAAATTAATATTTTTCATAATCAATTCCATATACAAGTTTTAATACTTGACTCAAGCTAGCCTTAATTGTGTTGGCTATTGAGTACAGTAAAAAATAACCGGCTAAACCTAGCGAGTAGCTGATTTAACCAAGGGCATTAAGTATTATGAGTAGAAATTCGGGGGCGCGCGAATAGGCGGGGTTGGGTGAAGCCGTGCAAGGGCTTTTTTTGAGGCGAACAAAGAAACGTATATTGGTATGCGTTTATTGCTGTCGAGTTGTGTTTGTTCTAGGAAGTTTAAATCGTTACCGCCATCCGAATCTGCTTCATCAGCATCAATAGAAAAGCTGAAACCTTCAACGCTTAATTTGTCATCTAACAATATTTGAGTATCAGTAGTCGCTTCAGCGCTATTGACGGCGATTAATAGTGTTAGCATACACTGGAGCATTACGATTTTAACTGACAGTACCATTCAGTATTTCCTGTGACTGACGACAAAATATTACTGCATTAACCATGAGGCTTTAATCATATTACTTTAGTTCTAAAAGTCAAATTGATAAGTAAAATATATGAAGTTACAAAAGGTAAGCATGGGAGGATTGGCATAACGAATTGTAAGGTCTACCTTACACTATGATTAGTGATCCAGAGTCTTTAATTAACAATGCTAATATCTAACTGTTATTATCGGAAGAATTAGATCGTTTGTCGATGAAGAATGAATGTGATCACTTCGCTTTACTTCTACGTTGAAAGTTAGGCAATTAAATAAAACTTGCCGACATAGACTTAGACAGGTAGAATTATTTGGTTCTAAAGCCTTGTTATTTTTCATGGCTCACTATTTATTTTAGATAACACACAAAACGAGAACAGATATGAAAGCTGATATCCATCCAGAATATAATGAAATCGATGTTACATGTAGCTGTGGTAACTCGTTTAAAACACGTTCAACACGCAGTACCGCATTGACTTTAGATGTGTGTTCAGAATGTCACCCATTCTACACTGGCAAACAAAAAATGCTTGATACTGCTGGTCGTGTTGATAAGTTCCGTCAAAAATACGGAAAATAATTTGTCAGGTCTATCTGGCCTAGCATATGAAGAATTCATATAACGTCTTTGTACACTGTTGTACAGTGCGTAATATATTACAAAGCCTCTGTTTATTAACAGGGGCTTTGTTGTTTCTGGCGCTAGCTGGCTGTGCTCAAAATCCTGTAAGTGGCAATCAAGACTTTGTAATGCTGGGCATCGATAGTGAGATCGCTATTGGACGAACCAATCACCCCAAAATCATCGAGCAATATGGGCGATATAATGATGAATCGCTGCAAGGCTACGTGCAGTCTGTAGGCGATAAACTTGCATCAGTGAGTCATCGTCGAGAGTTGTTGTATCGTTTCACTGTTCTGGATTCGCCGGTGATTAATGCCTTTGCTTTGCCTGGCGGTTATATTTATATCACCCGTGGTTTAATGGCTTATTTAAATTCAGAAGCTGAATTAGCCGCAGTATTAGGACACGAGATAGGTCATGTGACAGCGCGTCATGGTGTGCGCCAGCAAAGTGCATCACAAGCAGCCAATTTAGGGTATACCCTTGGTTCCATTTTTTTCCCTGAGTTACGTGCCGCACCTTCTCAAAATTTATTTAATGTATTGGGCGGCGCATTGCTAAGTGGTTATGGGCGTGAACATGAATTGGAATCGGATGGTTTAGGTGCAGAGTATCTAGCGCGAGCTGGTTACGAACCTAAAGCGATGATTGATGTCATTCGCGTACTTAAAGATCAAGAGACATTCGCTGCCGCTGAGGCCAAACAACAAGGGCGTGAAGCGAAAGGCTATCACGGTTTATTTGCCAGTCATCCAGATAACGACACTCGATTGCATGAGGTGGTGGCAGCTGCCGATAAATATGCCAGTCATCAAAAAGCTATAATAGGTCGTTCAGAGTATTTGACTCATATTAATGGCCTTATCTTTGGTGATAGCGAAGCGCAAGGTATACGTTCAGATCGTCATTTTTATCATTTAGTGATGAACTTTGCTGTCGAGTTTCCCGCGGGCTGGCAAATTAATAATAATCCCGATAGTCTGCAATCATTATCGCCGAATGGTGATGCTGTTGTTGAGATGCGGGCAACGGATCTCAACCTGAAATTGTCTCCCCGTGAATTCATTACGCAGCGTTTGAAAATAGATAAGTTGAGAGCAGGACAGCCGCTGAATGCAAACGGTTTAGATGGTTATACCGGTATAGTAGACATCAAAGATAAACTTGCTCGTGTTGCTGTTGTTTACCTACGAGATCAAGCATTTGTCTTTTTTGGTGGTGTAAAAAACAACAAAATGTTCAGCCAATTTGATATTGATTTTGTGGCAACGGCAAAAAGTCTGCATGCCTTAAGGGATGATGAAACGGCATTAGCTAAAGCGTTGAGACTGGATGTGGTTACCGTTGGAAAATCTGATAGCTACACTAGATGGGCGAAAGGATCTCGGATAAGCAATAGTCCATTAGAACAATTGAGACTACTCAATGGTGATTATCCTGCCGGTGAATTAGAATTTGGCGAGCCAGCAAAACGTGTACATTAACGAGCCATAATCTCTCAAGTAACTTAGTTTGAACGTACATTTTATGTTCTACAAAATCATCAGCGTCATTAATTGAAATTGCTCACAACATTAGTCATATACTTACGATGCATAAGCCAAACAAAGTCCGTATTATCAATGTTAAAATAAATCTACCGACGCCGGCGACTCATGTGTTGAACCACTACCTATATAATTGTTTGGCATGACCATTTGAGTCGGTACATTTTCGATACTGAATGTTTCATCAATCGCATCCCTTGAATCTGGGCTAGCCAATAATCCTGTATAAGGATCAATTTTTACTGTAATCATGCCTACAGGCTCCCTGAGAGGCGCTTCTGGTATATCATCTAATGCGACCCGCATGAAGTCGATCCACATGGGTAATGCTGCTTGTCCGCCAGTTTCATTGTGTCCCAACGTTTTAGGGGAGTCGAATCCTACCCAGCTAATAGCGACCAGTTCAGGATGAAAGCCATTGAACCAGGCATCAACTTGATTATTGGTGGTGCCTGTCTTTCCTGCAAGATCATTGCGACCTAGCGCTAGTGCCTTACGACCCGTACCATAACGAACGACATCACGCATCATACTGTTCATGATGTAGTTGTTTTGAGGCGTCATGATACGTTCAGCAGCTCTGGCTAAAAGTGGATCATTTTGGACTTCTTGCACCTGAGCATCACTTGTTGTTAAGCACGTTTCACAGACCGTTGCTGGTTGAGATTGCATTAATATATTGCCGTTTGCATCTTCGATTCGTTCAATGACATAGGGTTCAATTCGGTAGCCTCCATTCGCAATCGCGGAATAGGCTCGAGCCATATCCCATGGAGCAGCGCTGCCACTACCTAAGGCAAGAGATAAATTATGCGGCATTTGATGAGTATCGAAGCCAAATCGCCCAGCGTATTCAATAGCGTAATCAGGGGTAATATCTCTGAGTAGGCGAATAGACACCAGATTTCGTGAATGGATAAGTCCTTCTCTCAATCGAGTTGGACCATAAAATTTTTGACTATAATTTTCTGGCCGCCATTCGTTTTCTAAACTAGCATCGTCTAACACCACTGGAGCATCATTGATGATACTGGCTGCGGTATAACCTTTTTCAAGTGCTGCAGAGTAAATAAAGGGCTTGAAGCCTGAGCCAGGTTGACGACTAGATTGGGTTACCCGATTGAATTTATTTTGGAAATATTCAAAACCGCCATTTAATGCTGTTATAGCACCATCATGGGGTGAGACAGCAATTAATGCGCCCTCAACTTGGGGTAGCTGAGCCAGTAACCATTGGCTATCTTTGTCTTGGGTTACGTAGACAATATCACCAACAGCTAAAACATCACTGGCTTTTCTCGGGGTTCTACCTCGACTATTAGTGCTTAATTGTTTGCTTGCCCAGGTCATTGAAGCAAGCTTAAGCTCCACCATGCCTAATGATTTAATATAAACGCTGGCCACGCTTGCATCTACTGTGGATACTATGCTCGGAGAAAGTGGGCCAATGGTGTCGTAGGCGTTAAGCGCTTGCTCAAATGTTTCTTGATTAGGTGCAGGTGCTTCATCAAAGGAAACGTGATGGAGTGGCCCACGGTATCCGTGACGTTTATCATAAGCCAAGAGTGCTGATTGCAGTGCTTTATTCGCTGCTTGTTGATGTTTTGCTTTTATGGTGGTGAAAACATTTAAGCCTATGCTGTAGACCTCTTCGCCATATTGCTCAATAAGTTGAGTTCGAATCATTTCAGCGACATAGGGTGCATAGACTTCAATGTCTCTGCTGTGGTAGCTAGCAGTGATAGGTGCTTGAATGGCAGTAAGATAGTCTTGTTGACTAATATAGCCCACCTCCCACATCCGGCGGAGAACATAGTCTCGACGTAACAGGGCTCGTTCCGGATTAGCAATTGGATTGAAGGCCGATGGCGCTTTAGGTAAACCTGCAATCATGGCAAATTGTGGTAAGTTTAGTTCTTGTATCGATTTGCCGTAATAAACGTTGGCTGCTGCACCTACACCATAGGCACGGTTTCCTAAAAAGATTTTATTAAGATAAAGCGTTAATATTTGATCTTTGTTTAGTGATTGTTCAATTTGTAAAGAAAGAATGATTTCATTCAGTTTACGGAGATAGGTTTTTTCGCGAGTCAAGTAGAAGTTACGGGCAACTTGCATGGTAATCGTGCTGCCACCTTGAGCTTTTTCGCCTGTTGTAGCTAAAGAATAGACGGCACGAAGAAGGCCCTTGTAATCTACACCATGATGTTCGTAGAATCGAGCATCTTCAGCTGCAAGGATAGCTTGAATGAGTTGCTCAGGAATTTCAGCATGTTCAATCGGAATACGACGTTTTTCGCCGAATTCAGCCATTAAGTTGCCTTCCGCACTAAAGATTCTTAATGGGACTTGTAATTGCGTATTGTTAAGTGTTGCTATGTCAGGAAGGTTGGGGGCAAGATATAAATATAGGGCTGAGATTGCGACGATCATTAACGCAAAAAATACGATAGTTAGAGCAAGTAGACGACGTATAAAAAACAACATAAGCGAATTCTGATGACAGACCCATAGGTGATGATGACATGTAGTATATATAAAGGTGACTATTGCACAACATCTTAAAGGTAACTATTATGTGGAATAGATATTAATTAAGATGTTTCGTCACATTGTGGACTATTTAGCGATATGATTCGTATAGATTTTTGGTGATACTATTGTAAGTCGCGGAGCGACATGGGCTTATCACGTGCTAAGTTAACAGTTGTATTTTTAGAATGCATGCACTATAGTCTTGAGAAACTACATTAAGTAGGCGAAGTAAGTTGTTTTTGGTTGTCGATTAATGGGGCCGTAAATGTTTGGACGAAATAAAGCACCACTCTTAGGGATAGATATTAGCTCATCAGTGGTTAAGGTGTTAGAGCTGAGCCGCAAAGCTGGTAAGTATACTGTTGAATCCTACGCTGCAGAGCCTTTACCCCTCAATGCTGTTATTGAAGGTAGAATTGAAAATAAAGATGAGGTTGCGGGCGCTATTAAGCGTGCCGTTAAGCGATCAGGAACAAAAGCAAAAGAGGCCGCAGTTGCCGTTTCAGCTAACTCAGCCATTACAAAAATAATTTCATATCCAGCCTCCCTTTCAGAACGAGAATTAGAAGACCATATTATGATGGAGGCGGAAGCTCTAATTCCCTATCCATTAGAAGAAGTTCGATTAGACTTTGAAGTCCTGGGTCCATCATCTACTGCTGTTGATGTCGTTGATGTATTGCTAGCTGCTTCTCGAAGTGAAAATGTTGACGCTCGTACGGAGGTGCTCGAAAAAGCCGGTTTGATCCCCAAAATTGTCGATGTTGAAGCGTATACAATGGAAAATGCTTTCTCTTTAATTTCTAAGCAATTAATAAATCATGGTCAGGGCTTAACGGTAGCCGTTGTTGATATTGGAGCAACTATGACAACGTTACATGTTTTGGTCGACGGTAAAATTGTCTTTACCCGTGAACAGACCTTTGGCGGCAATATATTAACTGAAGAAATAGAACGACATTATGGCATGTCATATCAAGAAGCGGGACGAGCCAAAAAAGAAAATAATTTACCAGATGACTATGGCTTGAAAGTGTTGGAGCCATTTAAACGATCAATGACCATGACGGTAACACGTGCGTTGCAGTTTTTTTTCTCGGCATCTGCACAATACCAATCAATCGATCATGTCGTTTTATCTGGAGGCTGTGCGTCTATACAAGGTGTTGATGCAATGATCGCTGAAGAAACAGGGACATCAACGTCGATAGCTAATCCTTTCTCGGATATGACAATAGGCAGACGAGTATCGATCCAGTCTTTGAGTAATGATAGCCCGTCAATGCTGATTGCATGCGGCCTTGCCTTGCCATGAGGAATTTTGACTGATGCCCAGAATTAATTTATTACCATGGCGTGAGGAACGTCGGCAAGCACGCTAGCAGCAATTCTTAACTACAGTAGTTGTTAGTGTTGTCGTGGCTATTGCAATGTTTTATGCCGCACTCTTGTATGCAGATGGATTGATTGACCAGCAAAATCAACGAAATACTCTCTTGAAAAAAGAAATTGCACTCATGGATATTAAGATTGCTGAGATTAGTACATTGGAAGCTGAGCGTACACGATTGTTAGCTAGAATGAATGTGATCCAAGAGTTACAGACTAGCCGTCCGAAAGTGGTTAAAGTGCTTGATGCGTTAGTTAGAACGTTGCCCGATGGTATTCATCTTGAAAAATTGACTCGACAGGGCGATACCTTAATCTTAGATGGCGTAGCTCAATCAAATGCACGCGTTTCGGTATTTATGCGGCAATTGGATAATAATTCAGAGCTGACAGAGTCTACTCTTAGTGTGATACAGCGGACTTCGACCAACGATGATGCGATTAGAAAGTTTAGCTTGAGCATTGGAGAATCTAAAGTGAAAAAGAAGATGGAGAAAGTTAATGGAACTGTCATCTTTAACTGAGTTAGATTTTAATGAAACTGGTGAATGGCCTCTTCCAATAAAGATCGTGACAATAATCTTATTAGCAGCCCTAGTTTGGGGTGGCGGCTATTATTTTATGATGAAAGATAAACAAATTGAACTGGAGGCGTTAGAACTTACTGAAGTTCAGCTTAAAAAAGAGTTTGTGACAAAACAAGAAAAGGCTTGGAATTTAGCGGCATATAAAGCTCAATTGGCAGAGATGAGAGTAACTTTTTCTTCTATGTTGAAACAGCTGCCCCGGAAAAATGAAGTGGCTGATCTATTGATAGATATATCACGAACAGGTTTGATTAATGGATTAGAGTTTGAATTGTTTAAACCTGGAGCCGAACGACCGGTAGATTTCTACGCTGAACTACCTATAGATATGAAAGTGACGGGTACTTACCATCAATTTGCTGGCTTTGTGAGTGATGTGGCATCTTTACCTCGAATAGTCATCTTGCATAATTTGTCCATGGCACCGTTAGCAAAAGGTACAGATAAAATGACCATGGATATTACCGCTAAAACATACCGATATTTAGATGAGGAAGGTAAATAATGTTGTTAGCCATATACAAAAGAAATAGGATTTAGTAATGGTTAAATTAGCAAAAGTAATAATGCCCGTTTTTATTCTGATCACGCTATCTGCTTGTTACCAAGACAAGCAAGATCTAAACGCTTTTGTTGCCGAAGTGAAATTAAGACCGCATGCGGATATTGCGCCGATACCCGTAATGAAACCCTATGAAAAGTTTACCTACGCGGCAGCTGACCTGAGAGATCCCTTCGTGCCAACAGTTATCGACCTGCCCGCCAACCAAGAAAATGTGAATATGGTTGTGGATAATGGTATACATCCAGATTCAAAAAGATTAAAAGAAGAATTGGAATTCTATTCTTTGTCTGAGTTGGTTTTAGTGGGAACATTGCAACAAGAATCAGATGGTATATGGGGCTTGGTTCGGGCACCGGATGGCATTATTCACCGGGTACAAGTTGGCAATTATATTGGGCAAAATCACGGTAAAGTGTTGACTATTTCTGATGTCGACTTAACATTGAAAGAAATTATACCGGATGGTAATGGTGGTTATTTAGAGCATGACGCCTCGCTTTCGGTCATGAATTAAAGGTAGATAAATTATGACTAGCAATCGTGAAATGACAATGTGTAAGCGGCAGTCTAAAACAGGGAAAAAACAAGTGAAAAACGAGAAGATGGTAATTAATTATCTAAGAGCAACGTTAACTTTTAGTATCGTAAGTATGATGACCATGGTTAGCGTTATTGCCTCAGCTGCAGATTTACAGTCTGTAGATTATTCCTCATTGCCAGGCGATAAGACGCGGTTAGTATTAACATTTTCTGAACCTGTTGATAAGCCCAAGACATTTTCAATAGATGATCCTGCACGTGTAGTCCTAGATTTTGCTGGTGTGAAAAATCTGTTAGATAAAAAGACAGAACAAATCAATGTTGGTGCCACCAAAAGTATTTCGACTGTTGAGGCTGGCGAACGCACAAGAATGGTTATCAATCTTAATCAAAAAGTGCCTTATAATATTGAGCAAGATGGCAATATTGTGATGGTCACAATTGATGGTGCTAGTCAGTCAAAGGCATCTGCAACAAAAGGCCGTTATCAAGTTACAGATATAGACTTTCGCCGTGGTGAAAAAGGCGAAGCTAAGTTGATGATCGAACTGAATGATCAAGGCGCTGCAGTTAATATTCAACAAGAACGCGATACTGTTGTTGTGGATTTGGTCGGGGTAACATTACCGGAGAAGTTACAGCGTCGTCTAGATGTGACTGATTTTGCTACACCCGTTAATATAATTGATAGCGTCCAAAAAGGGGGTAATACACAACTTACCTTATCAACAGTAGGTAAATTTGAGCATATTGCATATCAAACAGATAATATGCTGGTTATCGAAGTTAAACCGATTTCGGAAGACCTTAAAGCGGGTGAGCGTAAAGATGAGTTTGGTTATACTGGTGAAAAATTATCACTGAATTTCCAAAGCATTGAAGTGCGGGCTGTACTGCAGTTATTGGCTGATTTCACTGAAATGAATTTGGTGACTAGTGATACTGTACAAGGTAATTTGACGCTAAGACTAAAAAATGTCCCTTGGGATCAGGCTTTAGATATTATTCTAAAAACGAAAGGTTTAGCAATGCGACAAAATGGCAATGTGATGTTAATTGCTCCCGCCGCCGAGATTGCCGCTCGTGAAAAACAAGAGTTAACAGCCCAAAAACAATTAATTGAACTAGAGCCTTTGTACTCAGAAATTATTGAAATCAACTTTGCAAAAGCAACTGATTTAGCAACACTTCTAGCGAGTAGTACTGAAGATGCTACTGGGGCTGGTGTGACTGGATTTTTATCATCGCGGGGCAGTGCAACAGTAGATTTACGAACTAATTCCTTACTACTGCGCGATACGGCTGAGCAGTTAGTTCAAATTAGAAAGCTGATTGATAAACTAGATATACCGGTTCGTCAGGTATTGATTGAATCACGTATTGTTATTGCTAGTAATGATTTTACTAAAGAATTAGGCGTTAGATTTGGTGCTTCTTCAGCTAATAACACCGGTGGTAGTGTGTTAAATAGTGGGGCAACATCAGGTTCATTGAATGGGACAACGGAAAGTCTTAATGGAACAATGCCTACAGGGGATGACCGATTAAATGTTAATCTGCCAGTGGCAAACCCCGCTGGTTCAATTGCCTTGGCACTCGCAAAACTTCCATTTGGAACTTTATTAGAGCTAGAGCTTTCTGCGATGCAGGCTGAAGGCAAGGGTGAAGTTATATCTAGTCCGCGCGTTATTACTTCAAACCAAGCGACTGCGATTATCGAACAGGGCACAGAAATCCCTTACCAAGAGGCTAGCTCAAGTGGTTCTACATCGGTATCGTTTAAAAAAGCAGTATTGAGTCTAGAAGTTACGCCACAGATAACACCTGATGATAAAATAATCATGGATTTAAAAGTTAATAAGGATCGAGCTGTCTTTGACCCTCGATTTACAGTACCAAGTATTGATACTAAAAAAGTGGAAACACAGGTGTTAGTGGAAAATGGCGAAACGGTGGTTCTAGGTGGGGTATATGAACAGACAAAAAATGATAGCTCATCACGAGTTCCATTTTTTGGTGACTTGCCTTATGTTGGGTTCTTGTTTAAAACTACGTCAAAAATCGATAATAAATCAGAATTATTAATTTTCGTGACACCAAAAATAATTAAAGATAGTCTCGATTTTTAAGAAAATCAAGGTTGAGTTCTAAAAGGCCGGATCACCAGATTCGGCTTTTTTATCGTAAAATTAAATTAAGAGTGGGCCGCACGTGGTAAGAGGTAATATATTCCTAATAGGACCAATGGGTGCTGGAAAGTCAACGGTTGGTAGACAATTAGCCAGAGCTTTAGGCCGAGATTTTTTTGATAGCGATAAGGAAATCGAGAAACGCACTGGTGTCTCTATTTCATGGATATTTGAGATGGAAGGTGAGGCTGGTTTCCGAATACGTGAACAAAAAATAATCGAAGAATTAACGAGTTTAAATGATATTGTCTTAGCGACCGGTGGCGGCGCTATTTTAGCGGAAGAAAATCGTCGTGCATTGCGTTCACGAGGTAATGTAGTCTATTTATCAGCAACAGCTGATCAATTATTTAGACGTACCGCTAAAGATAAAAAAAGACCATTACTACAGACTGATGATCCTAAAAAACAGATAGAAGATTTACTTGCATTACGGGATCCCCTTTACAGTAGCGTGGCAGATGTTGAACTAAGAACAGGTGAGCAATCTATTCAACATGCTGTGACACAAGTAATTGAGCAATTAGAAGCACTGGTTAAATAAGGTCTGTCATGAAAACACTACAGGTTTCCTTAGGTGATCGCAGTTATCCCATTTATATCGGTGGCGATCTATTATCTCAAGCAACATTACTGACCAAACACATCAAAGGAAAAGATGTATTGGTGGTAACCAATACCATCGTTGCACCTTTATATTTACAATCCGTACTGGATGTATTAACTGATTATCGCTGTGAATCTGTAATATTACCGGACGGCGAGCAATATAAAACACTAGAAGTATTGAACCAAGTCTTTACCAAACTATTAGAAGTAAAATTTTCGCGACAGGTGACGCTAATCGCTTTAGGTGGTGGCGTGGTTGGCGACATGACCGGGTTTGCAGCGGCATGTTATCAACGAGGTGTTCCATTCATCCAGATCCCAACAACATTATTATCTCAGGTTGACTCGTCGGTAGGTGGCAAAACTGCTGTTAATCACGCGCTAGGCAAAAATATGATTGGAGCTTTTTATCAACCACAATGTGTTATTGCTGATACTTCGACCTTAACGACCCTAGAAGATCGGCAATTATCTTCAGGATTAGCTGAAGTTATCAAATATGGTTTGATTAACGATCCTAAGTTTTTTGAGTGGCTAGAACAGAATATGTCGGGATTAATTGCTCGCGATCAAAGTTTGTTAGCTGAAGCCATCGAACGCTCTTGCCATGATAAAGCTGATGTCGTGGCTAGTGATGAACTTGAGCAAGGTGTGCGTGCGTTACTTAACTTAGGTCATACATTTGGTCATGCGATTGAAACAGGTATGGGCTATGGTAATTGGCTCCACGGTGAAGCGATCGCGGTAGGCATGTTGATGGCTGCTGATCTATCGCAACGGATGGGGTGGCTACAAGCGATTGATGTCGATCGGATTCAAGCGTTGTTTGTAGCGGCGGGCTTACCTGTATTAGCACCTAAAGGGATGACTTCCGAACAGTTTATGACACTAATGTCAGTTGATAAAAAAGTCCAAGATGGTTGTATTCGACTGGTGTTATTGCGAAGTATTGGCCAGGCTATTATAAGTGATGATTACTCTGCGATTAAATTAGCTGAAACCTTGGAGTCCTTTGAGCGCTAGCTGATGAGTGAATTCACCTCTCCTTCTGCCGAGCCTAACTATATTGCCCGTTTAGCGCTGCAATCTGCGCCTTTTAATACCGCAGCTGAGTCCACTATGTTTTTCAAGGGTGAGCAAATAGAGCAGCGTTTTAATTTGCTTTTGCACTTGATTAGGGCGAGTGACAAGGTAGGATTATTATTTGCTGAGCAAGGTTTAGGCAAAAGTACACTACTCACACAACTGCAGAATAACAAAACTGATGATCTGAGAATTTGCCGTATTAATGGTCATGCTTCACTAACATCAATGGATATCATCATGCAGTGTTTATCTGCTTTTGGTGTTGACGATAACGACGTTCAATTCAGCAATGATCATCTTATACTTCTCAAAGATAGACTATCTGGTCTCCACCCGTTAAACATTAAACCACTATTACTTATTGATGATATTGATTTACTTTCCGAAGAGCCCTTAATGGTATTGATGGATTGTCTATCGTGGCAAAAAAAGGACATATTTTTACTGCATGCCGTATTCACTAGTAAACAAGTATTGCCAGTCCTCTCCAATATTCATGGTCGACTGCAGCAGATTGACTTGCCTGCACTCTCAGAACAAGAAATGCTTTCATACTTAGATTATCGTTTACAGGAGGTTGGTTATAAGGGTGAATCAGTCTTTAGCCCAAAAGATTTGAAACATTGTTATCGGCAATCTGCGGGCATACCCGATTTAATCAACCAATGGGCTCACCAACATTTACTAGGAATGAAATCCACCTCTACTAAGCCTATAAAAATTAATACGGAGCGAGTTATGCCATTACTCCGCTGGTCGGGTTTAGGGTTATTAGTCATCTCGCTTATTCTGCTATTGTTGTTTCAAGACAAAATTAATGACTTGTTTCCACCAAAAATGGATGAAGAAATTACCATTGAAAAACCATTTACGAACCAAGATGAATCGTTGGCGAAAGTTATCCTCGACGAGGACAGGGTAACTTCTTCTGCACAAGCAGAGCGAGATGAACTTAAATCATTAGTTTCTGAGTTAGCGGTAGTTGCTGCTGAACTAGAGAAAATGCCAAGCGCAGTATCGCAAGATGAAATTATTTCTCCAGCTTCAGATCAAAGGGAAACTAAAACTACCGTTTCGAAACCATTATTAGATCCTGAGCCCGTGTTACAGCCTGAGCCGATAATAGATCCTGAGCCAGTGTTACTGAAAGAATTATCGGCTGCTATTCATCAAAAAGAGTGGATTTTAAAGCAGAGCGCAACAGATTATACCTTTCAGCTCATGGGCTCATGGGATAAACAAGAAGTGGCAGCGTTTATAGAAAAGTATGCCTTAGCGGGCGATGTTGCCGAATTTGATAGCAAGCGTAATGGCCGCGTTTGGTATGCATTAATTTATGGGGTTTATGATAATAAACAAGCCGCATTAGATGCGAGTAGCACTTGCCCGGCGCCAATTAATACCTTACCGTCATGGTTACGTCGTTTTGATAGTGTTCAACAGCAGATTAAAAATACGGCCCGTTAAAATAACAAGCTATTAATAAATAATCCGTTAAAAATATAATGCCAGCGCAGCTAGTAGTGGCTTGGCTTGGCTTGTGTGACTGGCAAAAACGACGCGGTATATTTCTTGACCATTAACTTTTGCCTTAGATAACTGCCCAAGGTTTATCAAATGAGTTAAGTCGATTTCTGTTGACGGTTTGAAGCAGACTATTCCGGTAGCCGAATGTAATAGCCACCAGTTGGTATATTGTCTTAGTGCAAGAGCAAATAGTTCGGCTTGTTCGAGACGTTGATCAATTCGATCAGAGAAAGATTGTTTGCCATTTAATATTAAACTGCACCAAAGTGGCAAAAATAATTCGCCGCCATAAGAGCCACTTATGCTCTGTTTAGGGGTATGCGTTAGATAATCGACATCAATATCTAAACTGCTAGTTAAAGGCTGCTTATACAGTAACAGACTGCACGGTTTTGGCTGTCCTAGTGCTTTATGTGGATCAACACATACAGAATCTGCTTGTCCCATGCCAGTAAGCTGATGTTGATGTGCTGGTGATAACATTAACGCGCCACCCCATGCAGCATCAACATGACACCAGCTTTTAAATTCTATGGCAATGTCGATACATGTAGAAATAGGGTCAATAGCACCACACGACGAGGTGCCTGCTGTCACCACAATTGCTCTTGGAGGAGTAAGTTCACAGGCTATGCGTAATGCGTTAACGTCCATTTGGCCTAATTCATCGGTCGGAATAGCCTGAAAGTTTAAACCTAAAATACGACAGGCCTTACTGATCGAGTAATGTGCCGCTTGTGAGCCATAAACCATATTGGATGAATTTTTAGTGCGTTCTCTAGCTTGCCATAGAGCATCGATATTGCCGTAACTACTACCGTGAGTGAAATGTGCAAATGGTTGTTGAAACAGCTGACAAAACCAGTCTAGGAGCTGTCGTTCAATTATTGCTAATTGTGGGTAGAGTTCCGCTGATAATAAATTACCATTGTGTAAGCCTGCTAACAATTGTCCTAAGAGAGCCGCTTGGTCGACCGCGGGTGTCATGTGTCCTGCCCAAGTCTCTTTATGGTGTAGTCGACCTTCTGTAATTAATTGCTGAATAAGTTGTGCAGACGGGTCGCCCTCAGCTAATACTGAGAGTTTATTTTGTAATAAGTTGATCATGCTTAGAAGAGTGGTCATGGTCAATATAGGCTCAGGCAAGTTTCATTATTAGGATTGGCAATTGTATTGGCGAAACCAGCATAGGATTGATAGTGGATAATCGAAGTTTGAATCGAATAGTCGGCAAATAGAGAAGCAAAACTACGATCAATAATGTGATTGTCCGAGAGGTGTTTTATTGAAGTGCTGCTGATGTGAATATGCTTCACCAATAATAATTGTTCGGCCTTTAGTTTTGACGCTAACCATAATGCTAGACTATCAGAGGTTAAGTCCCAGCTATGAATTAGTGCGGGTTCTGAAAGCAAGGTATCATCAGGTAGCCAAACTGATAATGGTTGTTCGGGCTGGTGCGCGTCGAATGGCTGGCATTTAGCTTCAAGTGCGGTTAGCATTAATCCAAATTGTTTCATTGCTATCAGCGCCATGTGATGAGCTGCTGTATCATTAAAATGATGGAAAGTTTGAGCTTCACGCACTTGATCGGCAAAAGGGCCGCCACCAGGAACAATAATGATAGGTGTCGATATGGATGTGTCGGCTAATGTTTGTAGCCAAAGCTTTAATTCTGGTGTGTTGCATAGACTGCCACCCAGCTTAACGACGATCACTTTAGTTGTTCAAGTAGTCGGAATATAGCGGCTGCTTTGTCGTGCACTTCTTGGTACTCAGCATCAACAGTTGAATCGGCTACGATACCACCCCCCGCCCAAAAACGCAGACGATTTTCGCTGTATATTAAGGTGCGAATAGTGATATTGCTGTCCATTTTGCCATCAAAACCAATGTAAGCGATGCTGCCGCAATAAAGTCCACGGCGATTCGGTTCAAGTTCTTCAATTATTTCCATTGCACGTAACTTAGGTGCGCCGGTGATTGAACCACCGGGGAAACAGGCGCGTAATAATGAAACGGCGTTGTGTTTATCAGCCAAGGTACCGGTGATAGTGCTGACTAAATGATGAACGGTTGCAAAAGATTCTAAGGCAAAAGGCTTAGGTACTTTAATCGTGCCTGGCACACATACTTTGCCAAGATCATTACGTAATAAATCAACGATCATTAGATTTTCAGCACGATCTTTAAGGCTTGACTGTAATTCATCTGAGAGTAATTTATCACGTTCAGCATTGTTCAAATCACGAGGGCGCGTGCCTTTGATAGGCTTAGTTTCAACATGCTGTTGCGTCATTTTCAATAGTCGTTCAGGCGAGGAACTAAGTACAGTGGCGTAAGGTGTCGCAAAGAAACTAGAAAACGGCGCGGCATTTTGTTTACGTAGTAATTGATAGGCATACCAAGGATCACCTTCAGCATCAATTTCAAATCGTTTAGCAAGATTGACCTGATAACAATCACCTTCGTGGATATAGTGCTGAATTTTGTTAAAGGCAAGTCGATAGTCTTTTTGATCAAAATTGCAGCGTAGTTCTCCACTTACGTGAAAGCTGTCTGGATTTTTGGGTGGAGTTATAGTCGTTAAGGTGTTGACAAGGCTGTCCCATCGATTGTGTGTTTCGGGATTAAGCCCGTAACTTGCCAACCAACATCGTTGTTGTTGATGATCGGTGATGATTGCCCAGTCGTAAATGCCAATCACCATATCAGGGATATGCTCTGCATCTAACGTTTGTTCAGGAAGATCTTCGATGCGTCGGCCCAAGTCATAAGCAAAATAGCCTAATGCACCACCACAAAATGGCAAATCAGCGTATTGATGAGGTTTGAACTGATGTAAGATATTTTGTAAAAGGGTAAAGGGATCTTCACTCGACAGCACAGCATCTTTATCGTGATGTTTGATCAGCGTGTTTTCACCCGTAGTCACTAGTGTTATAAAGGGTGCAGCAGTTTGAATATCATAACGACTATCAACAGAGCGGGTTAAGTTGCTGCTATCTAAAAATACCGGCCATGGTTTATTACGGATCGCCTCAAAATAAAGGCTGCTATCTGCTAGATAAGGTAGCTCAGTACAAAGAGGAGGTAGATTTATATCATTCATAGTGTGTATTTTACGGTAACTGCTGTTGAGCTAAAAGGGCAACTGCAACGGCTGGCGCGTGATCGGCGCTAGCGGAATGTTTGGAGGATAGTATTTTGTTGAAATCGAGATAAGGACGGTTAAGACGCTGTGCGCAAGCCTGGGCAATAAAGCGACCAACACCCGCGCCAATGATCGGCACATCAGCGGTTAAGTCTGAGTTTGCAGATAAAACGTGTAATATGGCGTTGCTAACTAGATGACTTTGTTGCTCGGCAAACCATTGTGCGAGTTGTTGCCATTGCAGGATATTTGCTTGATTAGCATCGGTACCAAGTAATCTTGCAATGCGACTCGCGCAAAAATCAACTTGCCATGGTTGACCATCAGCGCTGTTGTCTTGAATTGAAGTCGGCTTAAGAAAACCTAATAAACACCAGCAATCACCAGTAGTCGCAAAGACTTCAGCTGCAAGACTAACTGATCTGCCATTGAATGGGGCATTTTGGCTGAGCGCTATCAAAGGTGTTCTGATTGCGCCGGTATAAAGTAATTCTCGGCTGGTTTGTCGTTCAAAGTCATCAAAACCACGAGGGATAGCAAAGCCATTACTAAGCGGAATGATGTCACAGGTGGTACTGCCAATATCAACAAACAGACCATCAGGTATGACTTGAGCAACCAAACTAGCGCTAGCCTGCCAGTTACGCGATGCGACATTTTGCCATTGTTGGACAGCTTGCTCTGGTTTTAACCAGCCTGTTTCCGCGCCATAGACTAAGATCTTGTCATGCTCTATATATTGAGCAATACAGGCTAAAATTCCTGCCACGCCCGCTTCACGATTAGGGAAAATATCGACTAACTCACCGGTCATGGTGATGGCGGCAATATCATGTTGATTATCAAGCTGTTTAAATATGGACTCGATTGCTGAGGCGAGTTGATCTATGCCTTGCCATAAAGGACAGGCAACTTGAATAACGTCTTGTAAGTTGCCATCCAGATCACATCGAGCCACTTTTACATGGGCACCGCCAATGTCCCAACCACTGATATAAGAGGATGTTTTTATCATATTGTGACCTCAATGGGATTGCGTTGGGTGTTGAGGGGTAATGCCGATAAACCCTGCTCCATCATAGTCAGTAACAAAAGAACTGGGTTTAGGTTTAATGATTCACGTAGGCCAACATAGGAGGTGGTGAGCCGTGGATTGATGTCAACGACATAAGCTTGATTATCTGTGATGATGAGATCGATACCGATAAAACCCCATAAACCAGGAATGGCAAGATGAGTTTTTTGAGCTATTTCATTCGCCTGTATTAGGCTAAATTCAGTCTCAGCGATACCATTGACACTGCAACCATGGAAGCTAAGCTGTCCATTATCAAGTTTGATATGTTGCTGGTTAATTGCAATAACTCGGCTAGCCTCATCATCAATTAATACTGATAAACTGATTGTATTGCCCTCAAGATATGGCTGAATAATGGTCTGTTCAAGCTCAATTGGGCTTGATACTAACCATGCGGTAACAGCCGAAGTGTTGGCAAAAAACAGGGTGTCGATACAGCCTGCACCATCACGCGGTTTAACAATAAAACCTGATGGTGAATTGAAAGGATTTAGCGACCATTCATTAGCAGTGATAGTATGTGGCGTAAGTACATTATTTGATATTAACTGCCGATAGCAGATGACTTTATCAGTGCAAAGTTGAGTTGCCGTGGGTTGGCAACCTAATAATAGCGTATTCTGATTTAATACGGATTGTTGAAGATTTTGTAATAGTCCATCCGTTTCCGGTGCGATAATTAACACGGCATCAGCTTTGTTCACCGAGCTGGCATAATGCTGTTGAAATGTACTGTCAGTATCAATAATCAGACATTGGTGGCGAGCATTGTTGATAAGATCAAGCAGTGGCTTAAGGCGAAAATCACGTAAAATAATAAGTTCGATATCGGTTAATAGCATCATATCGAGCACAATGGCGGCGAGCATTTCATTACCCTCATGGGCAAGACCCACGGGCAATGACTCATTAATGAGTGCGCCGCTAGTGATATGCTCGTAAACAAATACTTTCATTAAATAAAATCTGAGGAATAAGGTGGAAATTATACCTGTCATAGATGTATTGGGGGGAAAGGTTGTACATGCTCATGGCGGCGTACGATCGCAATATCCCATATTACAGTCTATTTTAACCCTACATTGTGAGCCATTACAGGTGATTATTGACATGTTGGCTTGGCAATCCTTTACGACTATTTATATTGCTGATCTTGATGCTATTTTAGATCAACAACAAAATACTGCGTTGTATAAAAGCTTAGTTGAACAGTTTCCACAAATTACATTTTTGTTGGATGCAGGTATTGATTCAAAAGTCAGTTGGCAACGTTTTATGGCTTATTCCAATATTAAACTTATTATTGGTAGCGAGACGTTAACCGATATCGCTTGGTTATCAGAGAGAGAGATACAACAAAAAAGTATCCTGTCATTAGATTTTCAGCATGGACAGTTTCTAGGTGATCAGCAGCTTTTACAGCAATCAAATTTATGGCCAGAAACTATCATTGCAATGAATATTGATCATGTCGGTGCGCAGTCGGGTCCTGATTTTAAATTATTATCACAATTGCAGCAGAAGGCTGTAAATAGCCAAATTATTGCAGCGGGTGGTGTGAGATCTGAAGAGGATTTGATGGATTTAGAATCGCGAGGAATTGAACGAGTATTAGTGGCTAGTGCATTGCACGACGGCAGGATAAGTAAACGTAGCCTTGAAAAATTTAAAGGTATTTAAACAAAAACGCCGTTGTCTCTTACGAGACAACGGCGTATCGATTTAACGTGTTCTAAAACTTAGCTTGCAGCAAAAGGGTGTGAGCTAGTTTTATATTGTGCTAAAACGTCAGCTGCTTTTGGTTCACGAGCAACGGCACGTTTGATTGATTCTTTAGTTGCGCGGTAGTTCCAATCTTGAATTTTTTGATCGTTATCTGCAGTTGGAGAGATGAATACACCAACACAGATGAAACAATCATCAGCTTCAGCCATTGGAATTGTGCCATCTTCAACACATTCAGCAACAGCCATCGCAACACCGCGTTGAGCTGGGCCGAACATTTGAACCGCTTGTTTCATGTTTTTGATAGTTACTTTGTTGAACATAACTGTCGCAGGTTTAACCATAAGGTTAGGTGCAACTAGAGCTAGTAAGCCGTTAACACCTGCTTTTTGGTCTGTCATTGTGCGGCAGAAAGCGTCTTCTGCTGCTGAACCACGAGGGCCCATAAGTAAGTCAATATGTGCTACGTTGTCTAGGTCACCATCTTCAATTACTAAAGATTCACCTACTAATACGCGATCGATAACTGGCATGTTATTTATTCCTGTTCCAAAAAATTTGTTAAAAAGGCCCATTTTACACTCGCCCTATTACTAAGGTGAGCTTATACGTATTAAAGGAACGTATGACCTGCTCAGGCAATGATGCGATAGATCGCATCATGAGACTGAAATGCTGTGTGAAGAAAGCGCTTGCTGGAATGCATAGATTAACAATGTCGCTGCGGTTAAATCTGCGGTAGTTCCTGGATTGATGGCTTTCTTCTTTAATTCGTTATCCCAAGTAATTATTTCTGCCTCAAAAGAGCTTAAAGTGTTGTTTCCATTTACTTTGTTTAGAATATTTTCTGCTGCTTCTGTTATTTCTAGGGCGTGTTCCCATGATTGTTTTCGGCGAATCAAGGTGTCAGGAACACTTGCTAAGAGCTTAAGATACGCGAAAGCGGTTGCCCATTCAACACTTTCCCCAGATTTTATCGAAGATGTCAATATTGGCAGCCCAATATTTAAGATTTCCTTGTAATTAGTTACGTATTGCTTAGCAATAGCATCGTGTTGTTCGGCAATTTTCATTGCTTGCAATAAAGTTACAGTAGGAATTGCGTGAATATCTTGTTGCTCACTCCTGCCAAGCCCACCCGCATCCGCTAAACGAATGGCCTCGTAGCATGCTTGGGCATCATCAATAGTGAGACCCTGTAACACTTTTTCAAGCTCATCAGGGAGTTGTTGAAAGTCTGAGCATTGGTGTATGGCACAACATAATGGTGCAAATAACAGCACTATGCCGAGGTTGGTATTGCAATTTACTACGGTGCGGGTAGCTTGAATGCCTTGTAAAATTAGTTCGCCCACAGGCATCGCTTTTTGCGCCATAATTGGAGCAATGGCATGAGCGCTTTTAATGAAATCTTGCACCTCCATATTATGACCATCACTGAAGCAGTTTACATTGCCTGGTTTTGGCGCTGCGACTTCGTTTTCACATGCCCAAATAATACAGGTTTCAATAGTGTTGCTAGATAAAAGGGTCATGTCACATGACTAATGGGAATTGTTGAGTGTATTCGTTTAAATATTGCACAAGCAAGATGTCCTGCTACATCAATGTTGGTTGCTTGATGTAAACCTTTCCATGCTGGCACGCTGTTTACTTCTAGTACGGTATAAATTCCATGGTTTGTTCTAATAATATCAACACCGGCATAGTCTGCATGTACAGCATTGGCTGCAGCAATGGCTAGCTGTTCCATTTCTGGGGTGATGGTGGCCGCAAAACAGCTAGCGCCTTGGGCAAAATTTGTAATCCAATGGTTTGACTGTCTCGACATTGCCGCACAGACCTGACCATCTACTACCATTAACCGCCAATCTTGCCATTGATCTGGCGTAAACGGTTCAATATATTCTTGCAAATAAAAAGCATCACCCACTACTTGCAACTTATCAAACTCAGCCAAAGTTGTGATTTTTTCGATACCTTTACCTTGGCAACCAAATAATGGCTTTATGACTAACGTATTTTGTTTAGCAAACTGTTGGATTGCTATCTTGCGTGCTAAAACACGATTTTCACAGGCCCATGTTTTGGGCGTGTTTAAACCTGCAAGATGAAGTCTTAATGAGGTGCGTGCCTTGTCTACTGTATGTTCGATTGCAATTGCAGAGTTGAAAACCGGCACATCCAGCTCGGCTAAGGTATGTAATACATCCATCCTTAGGGTGATTTGTTCAAGGCTTCCTGGCGCAATTCCTCGCACCATCGCCGCGGCGGGTAACTGATCTTCAAAGCCGGGAATAATAAGACCTGTAGGATGGTCGATATCGATGATGCAATCTGCGAGATCTGCGAGAACAGCAGATATGCCTAAGCTATGAAGGGCGTCGACTAGCTGGTTACTGTGCCAGCCGTGAGTGTCGTTAAAAATGACGATTTTAGGTGAGGACATGTGCTGACTTTCTAAAAAAAGGAGCGGCATAGTGCCACTCCGTTTTAAATGGATTTATAGACCGAACGACGTAGTTAATAATGCTGAATTTAACTCGCCGGCAGTGAAACTTTTACCCGTTTTGGCATTGGTAATAATCACTTTCGCTGGGCTGAATAACATAGGATCAATCTTGAAAAAGTCATATTCATAGGCTTTAAAGATCTCGCCAAATGGACGTCCATAGTCTGAAGAGGTATTACTTGGCATCTTTTCAGCTAAGTCACGCGCTTCATCATCGGTCGCATTAACGAATAAATGCACCATGCCACCATAAAGTATTGCATCGTTAGTACGACCCATACCTGTTATGAAGTCACCACCTGGTGGCGCAACGGGTGTTACCCCAAAGCCATCAATGATTTTATCCATAGGGAAATGTAATGTATGGGCTTTATGCATCGCAACTTCAAGTACACGAATGGCAATTTGCATGACACCAGCGAGGCTTGATGTTGGCGTTAAAATAAACGTTAAATCTTTAGGTTTGATGCCACAATCGTGAGCAACTTTTTCAGCCACTTCAATGGGCGGAAATGAGTCCACTTCTAAGACTATGCAGGTTGATGTTGCTTCATCTTTGTAGCCAAATTCTTTTAATACTGCTTCTTTGCCCGCTAATGCGCGACCTGGACCTGACCCTAAAGCAAAGAACTTGCCCGCTTCACTTTTATGCGACAAGCTCCAGCCAGCATATTGACTACCTAAACAACTTAAAACTGGGGTTTTTGCATGGACATTAACTGACCATGGCCAGTTAGCAAAACCACTATTGGTACCTAAAGTGACGGTACCTAATCCACCCATGCAGATTTCACCAATTAAGCGGCCAGCTTCTAAGCCACCCACACAATTAATGCCTGCATCAACAATGCGGGTACCATTGCTTAGTGTGCTGACTTTAAGTTGTAATGCTTGTGCATCGGTAACTAAACGCTCAACTAAAGGTTGGCAGGCAGCGTTAACGCTGGTCCAATTGGCAGAAATATTGCTGCTCATGGTTAGGATCCTAAATTAGATAATAATGATGGTGGATTATACGTGATGTATGCTGGACTGTATTGCGTGGCCATTTTTTCAGCTAATTTTCGCTTCGACCATGATCTGTTTTATCAGATTAATCCGTTGTTTACGGATAGCCTTCCCAATTGCTGAACCTTGTATTCCTGCTTCAATAAAAGGTTGTGCTGTAACGGTCTGACAGGCGGAAAAGCACTGTTTAAAAACATTAATCGCAGGCAGTGGTAAGTCTTCATAACCGGGTCGACCGCGAAAGTCTGCTTCACCAGCGAGCAAATACTGTTCGAATCGTTCTGGTCTGCGAAAGGCATCTAAGGCTTCGATTACTTGGAGAATCGTCGCAGGGCGGAGCTCGAATAATAAATGAACATGGGTGTGATACTCAGCTACTTTTACTGCCAATGTTTCAAACTCTTTAGGTGCTCTAATACGTTGGCATAATGCCTGAGTCAATTTAATGCTGCGTGCCTCGTGGCCATTATGTTGAGGTAAAATATCGGCAGGCGTAGTGCCTTTGCCTAGATCGTGACACAAGGCGGCAAAGCGTACGGCAATATCATTGGTGAGTTTTGCTGCTTGATCAATGACCATCATGACGTGTATACCCGTATCAACCTCGGGATGCCATTTGGGTACTTGGGGCACGCCAAATAGACGATCGACTTCAGGGAATAAGCTCTTCAAAGCCCCTGCCTCGCGTAAGGCCATAAAAAATAAAGATGGTCGTGAAGTAGCGAGTGCTTTTTCAAGTTCTTGCCATACCCGCTCGGGTACCAAAAAATCGAGTTCTTTTGCGGAGACCATGTGTTCAATTAATATTAAGGTTTCCTCGGCAATGGTGAAGCCAAAACGCGCAGCAAAACGGGCAATGCGTAATACTCGAACCGGATCTTCGACAAAAGCAGGCGAAACATGACGTAATATTTTATTTTGTAGATCCTTTTTGCCGTTATATGGATCGATTAACGAACCGTCTTCAGCCTGTGCTATAGCATTGATCGTAAGATCACGTCGTGCAAGGTCTTCCTCTAAGGTCACGCTCGGCGCAGCATGCACGACAAAGCCTTGATAGCCAGGTGCAGTTTTACGCTCCGTTCGAGCAAGCGCATATTCTTCATGGGTCTTAGGATGAAGAAATACCGGGAAATCCTTGCCTACAGGTTGAAACCCCTTGTTAATCATCTCTTCTGGACTGCTACCGACAACAACCCAGTCGCGATCTTTGATTGTTAAGCCAAGTAGCTTATCGCGGACAGCGCCGCCAACGAGGTATGTTTTCATGATGACATTTTAAGGTGTTTTGGGTTTCACTGCTGGCATACGGACAGATAGAGGAATGATTGGTTGTTTGCGTTGATAATCAAAAATAGCCGCGTAACTTAAAACGCTAGTCGCGTAACCGCGCGTTTCGTTATAGGGAATATTTTCAATCCACACATCTGCGGGCATCGATTTTTCAGGTAGCCAGCGTGAAATACGGTGAGGACCAGCATTGTAAGAGGCGGTGGCCAGAACAGGATTTTGTTGATTCTGGTCATACATTCGCCGTAAATAGGCACTACCTAGTTGAATATTTCTGTCTGGATTTAATAGTTCAGACTGAGATATTAAGGGCTGATTAATGAGCTGAGCAATCTGCGTAGCTGTTTTTGGCATAAGCTGCATTAAACCAGAAGCACCGACAGGTGAGCGAGCATGCGGATTAAAAGCACTTTCTTGGCGAGCAATGCCAAATAACCAAGAGGGATCGACACCATTTGTTTTACTTGCCTTTAAGATGGCCTTGTCGAAGATAACAGGAAAGCGTAAATCTAAGGCATCCCAATATTGTGCTTTACCGAGCAGGGCAATGGTTTGATTATGCCATTGCCATTGATGAGTCATAGTTGCGAGTAGTTGTAACTCTCGCGGAGTCATCGACTGTTTGAGCTCATAAGCTTGACGACGTGCTTCTAATTGCATGTCCATGATATAAAATTCACGTAGTCTTGCTACTGCTGGTAGCTTGGAGAATGTATCAAATTCGGCTTGTTCGAAAACGATCGGTCGGTGATTCATTTGGTAAGGCTGACCTAGCTGATCTGCAGCCAAAAATGAGTAATAATCACGTTGATTGATGATCGTTTGAAATGTTTGAACAGCCGCCTGTTTGTTACCTAATTGATCCTGGCTTCTACCAAGCCAATATTGCCAACGCGTAGACAATTGTTCCTCACTGTTCAAACTAAGAACGGCTTTTTGTACCGCGGCCCAATCTTGTTGCCAGAGGGCGGCACGAACTCGCCATTCTTCATTCGGTAGGTCACCAAAATATTCTAAAGATCGTTGTTCACGATTTAAAGCTGCCCGATTGGCGATAGTGCTCTGGATACTACTTTTGTCTTGATCGCTAAATTGATATTTAGGCTTGATGGTTTGCCAGTATGAATAAGCTTGATCAGTGGATTTACGTGATAAGCGTTCAATCGCGTGTTTAATAATTTCACGATTTATAGCATGATCGCTTTTTAGACCGTTAATATTAAGCTGCTGTAATAAAAAGAGCGGTTGGTTATGACTTTGTTCCCAAAGCGGAATCAATCTATGGGCTTGATGATTATTATCTAATGACTTTGCCAGATATTTCGCCATGCTAAATTGATTTTCATGCAAGGCAAGCTGGATCCGTTGCCAACGTAGGTCATTGTTTAAAAAGCCTTGAGCTTGCCAATATTTAAATGCGGAGTCACAGTCTTTATCTTGAGAGTGGCCTACTAGCCAGAGTTCTGGTGTATCTAATAATGCTTGCTTAACCTTACCCGTTGCAATGAGTGCATCTAAACGTAAGCATTGTTGCGACGTTGAGGCAGGTGTAGGCAAATGGCTTAAAAATAGTGACCATTGTTTATTTTTAGCAAGAAGACTCAGCCAGCTATTAAGTAATCTATCGCCATAAAAAGTGCCAGAGTTTTCTTGTATAAACTGACGAATCGTACTGTTATCAGTCAAATGAAGTCGATGGCGTAAATAGAGATAATCTAAATAAGCTTGCAATGGATAGTCGTTGAGCTTATCCCTGAGGCTATTGAATCGAGCTAATTGATGTGTTTGAAGTGCTTTTTCAGCTTGCTGAAAAATCGTACGTTGTTGGGCGAGTTGCGCGTTATCCTTGGCAAGGCTGGCTGCAGAAAAGCCAAATATAAGGCTTATAATAACTACAGATTTTAGAATCGACATTACTGGTTCTCGATAAGAATGTATTTATGAGCAGGAGTTAAAAAAAATCTATTCATTTGTAATCCAGCGCTTTTGTTTAACAAGATAATATTATTTATTATCTTACTGCTTATAGTCGCTGTTGACTAAGCATTGTTTCAATTGCATCTAAATTAGGAATATAAGCGATTTTATTACCCACTTGAATTTGATAGTGTACGTAATCAGACTCGAGGATATTTTTTGCTAGTTTAAGTGCCGATTCAGTAAGGTGAATAAGTTGTGGTACACCATAACATGGTAAACCATAAATACTGACATTAGCAGATGTATTGATGCCGCGCAGTACACAAAGTTTATTAGCATCAGAAGTATTAGAAGGCTTATTTTCAATCAGACCTTCTAGATCTATAATTGGGATGGTTTGAGACTGCCAATCACATTGTCCAATCCAATAACTAGGCTTAGCGTCATCGACGTGAATAACGCGAGGTAGCGGGATAACCTCGGCAAGCGTACTGTTTGGAAGCAATAAGTAATGGTGTTGTAGTGGAATAATCATGCATGGCACGAAATCTGTAAAATTGTCAGCCATAAGGGTATCCCTATCTTAATGATCTAAATGTGGGTAGCGAGTACCCAGTAACTTTTTCATTGTTTCGACGAGTTCAAGTTCTTGGTAAGGTTTCCCCATATAAGCATTAACGCCGATATCCATTCCTCTATCTCTATGTTTAGCACCTGTACGTGATGTAATCATAATAATAGGAATGTGTTTATAGTGTTCCGTATTTCTAATGAGTGTTGCAAATTCAAAACCATCCATACGTGGCATTTCAACGTCAAGCAGGATGATATCGGGTATTTGTTCGTTCAGTTGTGTAACACCATCCATGCCATCGCGGGCCGTCATTACATCGAAGCCATGACGTTTTAGTAAGTTACTCGAGGCTTTTCGCATAGTAATTGAGTCATCAACCACCATCGCTAGAGGAGTACGTTCAATCGATGTATCTTCAGTCATCGTGAGTAACTCTGAAGACTCTAATTCAGCTTGATGACTCGCTACCCGAATATCAATTGTTTCAACTAAGGTCGGGATATCGAGTATAAAGATCACTTGGCCGTCGCCTAAGATAGTTGCGCCAGTAATCGCAGCAATATGACCCAATTGTTCTCCTGCGGACTTGAGTACAATTTCACGATTACTATTGATGGCATCAACCAATAAAGCGATATGCATGTCACCATAGCGGAATAATAAAAGAGGTAGTTGTACTTTAGGATCATCTGGAAGAATAAGTGGCAGATCAAGTAAGGTACTCAAAGGTAGGAATCGGTAGTGGTTACCATTTACCTTATAACGTGATTCGCCCTGTTGTTGTAATAATTCTTTGACGGCATTAACAGCAATGCGTTCACCTGCGTATACAGCAGCAAGAGGGATCGCATACTGATGTTCATGCGTGCTGACAAGCAAAGCTTGCATGATAGATAAAGTGAGCGGTAAACGAATATTAAAGGTAGTACTTTTACCTGAAATAGATTGGATTGACAGTCGGCCTTTTAAGGCGCGAATTTCATTGCTGACTACATCCATACCGACACCTCGGCCGGCAAGCTGTGATACGTTATCTGCAGTACTGAAACCTGAGGAAAGAATTAATTGAATCAAGTCCTCATCACTCGGCATATTATTGGGATTGATCAGTTTTTGCGTCAGTGCCTTTTGGCGTACTTTTTCAATGTTAATACCTTGACCATCATCCGATAAAGAAATTAGGATTTCTGAACCTTCTCGAATGATGGTAATTGTTAATGTTCCTATGACATTTTTACCTAAGGCGCGACGTTCATCGGCAGACTCAATACCGTGAGCAATGGCATTTCTGAGAAGATGTTCAATAGGTGCGACAATTCGATCAATGATAGTTCTATCTAATTCTCGATCAGCACCATGGATAATCAGTTGAGATTGCTTACCAACTTCAGCGTTCGTTTGACGAACAATACGCTCAAATCGCGGTACAAGTCCCTCAAATGGAATTAAACGCGTATTCATCAGCCCTTGTTGTAAATCAGTGCTGAGGCGAGATTGCTGTAATAAAATGCCATCAGATTCTTGTACTAACAATTCAAGAGATTGACTGATTTCATGCATATCACTCACTGATTCAGTTAAGCCTCGTGATAAATGTTGAATCATCGAGAAGCGATCAAGTTCGAGTGGATCGAATTCTGATTCTTGTTTAAGTAGTTCATCGTCATAGCGAAATAGGATTTGAGTTTCAGTTTCTATTTCAAGATTGCGTAGCTGATCTTGTAATCGTGACAGTGTACTTTCCATTTCAGCTAATTGTTGCTTAATGGCAGAGTTTTGTTGGCTTACACGGTCACGGGATATATTCACTTCACCTGCGAAGTTAGATAAGAAATCAAGTAAATCAGTACGAACACGTATTTGGTCACTATGACTATGATGCGGCGCATTGTTTGAATCAACTGGCGAAATAGCCGCCGAAGCGGTTACTGGCATCGAAATTTGCTGTGCAGATATAGCTAAGGGTTGGTTGGAAAACGAGACTATTTCCGCAATCAAATCATTAGCAAAGTTAAAGTTAGATTGATTTGCAAGTAATACCTGCATATCGGCTAGGCGATCTTGACTGCGTTGTAATAAATCAAAAAAAGCAGGGCTCGTTTCAATTTCTGCCTTTGTCTCAGTGATTTTGAATACTAAGGATTCTATTTGATGAGTGAGATCCGCAATTGGGGTAATACCGGCCAGACGTGCACCACCTTTAATAGTGTGAAGATCTCGTTGTAATTGTAAAACCGCATCTTGGGCGCTGGGTTCTTTTTGCCAGTGTTTGATTGCCTCGCCACTAGAGGCAAGGAGTTCAGCACATTCTTCAGTAAAGGCTTCTAATAGCTCAGGATCTTCATTTGGAATCGAGAATAACTCTGCACTTATTACTACAGGACCTACCGCGGAAGCCTGAGATAAGCTGTTGTCTAGCTTTTGTTTAAAGTCATTGATACTAGGACTCAGTTTGTTTTGCAGCAAGCTTTCAATTTGAAGATTAATCTCTTCGCTGCCTAGTTCAAATAACATTAAGTGGTCGTTATTCTCCCCATTAGCATGCTCTACTAACTGAATTAATAATTGATATAACTCGGATAGAGTACTGAGGTCGAGCATCTCGGCATTATCACGCAGCATCGTGAGCGTCTGTTTCAGCGAGGCTTTAATCTCAGGATTAGTCGTGGTCAGCTTAAACTGCTTAATTTGTTCTTCGTATTGTGATAATAACTCATCAGATTCTTCGATAAATACTGCAAGGAATTCAGGGTCAATAAGTTTTTGTTGTGCTGCTTTTTCATCATCCGTAGGCAGTAGTTGTTGTAGTGTAGCGTTGAAAGATGAAATATCTGGTTTAGGATTTGTTTGCGGTGCTTTTATATACTCAACGTAGTGGAAAAGCCCATCTATTGCCGATGATAATAAGTCACGCTGCTGTTCATTGAGGACAGCCCCAAACTCATAACGCTCACGTAAAGATTGGTCTAATTGCGTTGCAACCTCAGCGACAGGAATAACTTGGGCGATATTGGCGCAGCCTTTCAGTGAATGTGCCGCCCGCAATAGTTCCTTATTGATCGTAAAGCTTAATGTTGATTGATTCAGTGCTTGCTTGAATGTGGCAATGTGTTGTGCCGCTTCAATATTAAATATTTGTTGCAACTCATTGTCTTCGGATACATTATTTTCTGTTTCTGTTTCTGTTTCTGTTTCTGTTTCTGTTTCTGTTTCTGTTTCTGTTTCTGTTTCTGTTTCTGTTTCTAATAAACGTGTGGCGGTCTGAGCTAGTTCCGCTGCGTGATCATTAGCTTCCATTTCACCGTTAGTAAAGTGAGTGAGTAACTCAGGAATTAGCTGAATACTGTTTGTTATGAGCGGTGTCAGTTGCGCTGATATTGTTAGATGACCTTCTAACACCTTATTAAGTAGATACTCGACGGCTTTGGCTAAGTCGGCGATGACATTAGCGCCAGCCATATAGCCACTTCCTTTAAGCGTGTGGAAATGACGACGAATTATAGCTAAAACTTCAGTATTGCCTTGGGCTTCCCACTTAGGGAGAAGTTGGCGGAGATCGACAAGTACTTCGTTGGCTTCTTCAAGAAAGATTTCTGCAATTTCACTATCAATGCCATCAGCAAAGTGAGCGGTGAGCGCCATTGTCGGAGTTAACTCGATAAGCTGGCTTTGGATGCTGATATCGTCTTCAATGCTCATTTCCATTGAAGAAGCAGTTGCTCGCGATATTTGAGCTGAATTGTCTGCTAATTCCGCCTGTTGATTGATATAACGCTGAACACTGGTTGCCAATGGAGAAGCAGTTGCTTGCGATATTTGAGCTGAATTGTCTGTTAATTCTGCCTGTTGATTGATATAGCGCTGAACACTGGTTTCAGATTGTGACGGCGTTAAATCTACTTCACTTGTGAATGTTAAGGCTGATTCATTGTCATGAGCATTGGCTAATTTAGCTTGTTCGAAATTATCAAGGATGTTTTGAGCACCTTGTAGTAATTGAGATTTCTCAGATCCTCGATGTTGCAGATTATCCATGTAGAGATCGGCGGCTGCAATTATTTCGGCAAATAAGTTGAGCTCATTGCGGGTAATGTTTTGTTGCTCTAATTTAGTTTGCTCTATTTGACGTACAGTATTTTCAAATAAACTTACGGCCTCATCTAAATTCAACATAGAGAGACTGCCGGCAATTAATTGTAATTGACTCGCGATGTCTGATAATGACTGGGATGAATATTCGGGGTGTTCGACTAATAAAGACAGTGTTTCTTTAACCGTGACCAGTTCATGCTGACATTCGATGATAACCGCTTGCTGAAGCTGAAGCTGACTGTTCGAATCGGTGAGGACATTCTGATTCTGTATTTGTAACAGCTTTTCGATGTGTAGTAGATCGTTCGCCAACGCCATCAGTTGGTCGTCATTGGGTGCTTGTTGTTGCTTGGCTAAGTCTTGGAATTGTTGAGCCTGATCTTGAAGTATGTTGCTTACAATCTGCTCTTCTAACAATTGTAATGTATTAGCCATGCTCGATAATTGTTCAATCAGTATTGTAGTTATATCGGGCGAAAACTGAGCATTGAGCGCCAGTCTGTCTGCATATTCTTTTATCTCTTGAAGCTGCACTAATAGTTCTGAATTGACTTCAGACAATGCGTTGCCAGAAAAGCTATAAATTTTTTGATGTTGTAGCTCATTAAAAAAATCTAGGTTAAATGCCTTTTTTAATGAGTTTACATATTGACCATCGCTGGTGGAATGAGCGACTTGTAGCAATAAGTTATATACCAATTCCTTAGGAAATACTGCCAAGAATTGCTTTTCATCCTGGCTGGAAAATAACTTGATTGACTGGTTAAGTGTACCAATTCTAATCTTGGTATCTGGTGTTGCAGAGATACCATTATCTAAAATCGCCTCGAGCACGCCTTCAGCAGCCCACCACAGAATGATCGTACGTTCTTGAATGCAGCTAAGACGTAAAAAATGCACAATCTTAGCCATTCTTTGCAGGCTAGCAATGTCATTCGTTTTAAACCAACTCAACAATGAAATTTGGAAAACCTGACTAAGTTTATTGGCAGGGATGCCAATACTCGGTGTACTTTGGTGCGGATCTGGGCTTATTCCATCTGGTAATTGAATCGAAAGTGATGGCTTGAACAAGTCTTGCTCATCGAGTGCTGAGACAGCTCGCGCCACGCGTAACTCATTAATCGTTTCTATCAGCCGAAGGGGATGATCTGGTAACGACGTACCGACTAATTTCAAATAATTGGGTAGTATTAAGATACTTTTTAGCAGACTATCTTGGGCTGGTGAAATTGCCGGTATTCTTTTATCTCGAAGGGCTATCGCTGAGGCAAGCATTTCAGACGTCAAAAGCTGGGCGCCGTGCAGGTTCAGCATCTCCATTGTGCCATTGATTTGATGTATTTGGGTAATACATAATGCTATAGCACTATCATCAGCGGGTGAATCAATAAATCGAGTTAATGCTTGTAATGTATCAGCTAAAGACTGCTGAACTTCATCCTGCACCCAAGCAAGAGCATCATAATTGCCACTAGTTATCCGTGCCATTTGTTACTCCGAAACAATGATGGGGAAATATCTGTAATGAACAAAAACAGCATAATCTTGAAACGTGTTGCTATGGCAACTTAAAGCCGGAAACTGATTTACGTAGATCATTGGTCAACTCTAATAATCGACCGATAGAAGCCGCACTTTCATAGGTACCCGTAGAAGTTTGCATTGTTATCTCTTGAATCACATTCATACTGTCCGAGGTACTGATTGCTGCTTTAGCTTGCTGTTTTGCTGCATTGGAGATGTTATCAATTAACGCTGCTAACTGGTTTGATACGGTTTCAATTTGTTCGAGTGAGGTACCAGCATCTTGTGATAATTTTGCCCCTAATACTACCCCAGTAGTACTCTTTTCCATTGAACTTATCGCTTCATTGGTATCACTTTGGATCGTTCTCACGATGGCTTCAATTTGCTTGGTTGCTTTACTTGACCGTTCGGCTAAGCGTTGTACTTCATCGGCTACAACCGCAAAGCCTCGGCCGGCTTCGCCGGCCATGGTGGCTTGGATGGCGGCATTAAGTGACAAAATATTGGTTTGTTCTGCAATGTCATTGATAAGTTCAACGATATCGCCGATTTCTTGTGAACTTTCACCCAAACGTTTAATTCGTTTTGATGTTTCTTGAATATGTTCGCGAATAGTATCCATACCAGTGATGGCTTTTTTCACCGCCACATTACCTTCTGTCGCTAGTTTTACTGATTGCTTGGCAACGTCTGATGATTGACTGGCATTTTGAGATACTTGCTCAATAGATCCTGCCATCTCATTAATTGCAGCACTTACCTCGGTAATTTGCTGTGCTTGGTGTTCACTGGCATCGGTGAGATGCAATGATGTTGCCTGTGTTTCTTGGGCGGCAGAAGCTACTTGTAATGTTGTGGTGTTAATATTTTCAACAAGATCACGTAAGGCGTCGATAGTGTAGTTAACTGAGTCGGCAATAGCACCTGTAATATCTTCTGTTACGGTGGCTGATGCGGTGAGGTCGCCATCGGCAAGATCGCCCATTTCATCAAGTAATTGTAAAATGGCATCTTGATTATGGCGATTTTGTATTTCCATTGTTTCTAGTGCGATACTGACCGTTTTATGGGGGAGATAGCTTAAACGAAGTATCATGATAGTAGTCAGTATTAGTGACACAGCGATACCCGCTGAAAATATCAAGCTATTTGGATGGATTTGTTGATATTGATTAGTGGCGAGTAGCCAAATTCCAATGAAGGTTGCACTGGTAAATACAATCGCAAATATTAAGTTGAGCACATTGTTTTTTGCCACCAAAGCGGAAAGGAAAAGCTTGCTTGTTGGATTCATAAAGATTGTCCTAAACCAGAGTGTTATGCGGCCGCGTTTAAAAAACGTTGATCAGCAGCGAGTTTGTTAAAACTAAAGATATTCCAGTGCATGTCATGTTGGCTTATGCTGCCAGTAATGTAAGGCGAGATAGATGTATGACTAGTAGCGCTTTGAGATTTAGGCTCATACTGGAAATGTTTTAAGCCAAAAACCTCATCGAGCAATAAGCCGGCATATAGTTGGGGATTATTGGTAACAACAATACGACTGCCTTTATTTACTTTTGTAGCCTGACCGTATAAAAAATATTTGAGGTCAAACAAGGGTAATAATTCACCACGTAGATTAGCAATACCAAAAACCCAAGGTTGGGCATGAGGTACCGGAGTGATCTGGGTGGGCACAATGAATATTTCTCGAGCTTCGTTCAATGGAATGAGTAGATTTTCTTGTGCGATTCTAAAACCGATAGCGGTCCATGTGCCATGAAAGGAGTCTAGCTGGGAGGCATTGGCAGCACTTTGTAGGCTACGCTGCTGGATATCACGTAGCAGTGAAATTATATCAGCAGGGCAAAAGGTGTTATTCACGAACTTGCAGTCGTTAAAAGATTAGTGATTTCTGTCAGTAACTGGTCTTCATTAACCGGTTTACATAAATAGCCTTTCGCTCCCTGTCTAAACCCCCATAATTTATCCGTTTCCTGATTTTTTGATGAAACAATAATAATGGGAATGTCTAGTGTTGCGGGATCTTTGCTAAGACGGCGAGTCGCTTGAAAACCGTTTAAGTTGGGCATAACCACATCCATAATAATGAGATCTGGTTTTTTAGTTAAAGCCATTTCAATTGCTTGTAAACCATCCTCAGCCTTAATAACTTGATGATTGTGTTTTTCCAACATCTTTTGGACGACAAAAATTTCCGTTGGTGAGTCATCTGCAATCAGGATCAGAGCCATGGGCGTTATGCTTCCTTAATTTTATTGATGAGGTGTGTACGAATAGCTCCGAGAAGATCTTCTCGAGTAAATGGCTTTGTTAAGTATTGCTCTGCACCGACGACGCGACCTTTTGCGCGATCAAATAGACCATCTTTGCTTGAAAGCATAATGACGGGCGTATTTTGAAATTTGGCATTATTTTTTATCAATGAACAGGTTTGATAACCATCGAGGCGGGGCATCATAATATCTATGAATAGAATGTCTGGATGTTGCGCACTAATAATGGGCAAAGCTTCAAAGCCATTTTCAGCCGTAAGTACATCACATCCCGCTTTTTTGAGCAGCGTTTCCGCTGTTCGACGAATAGTCTTACTATCGTCGATCACCATGACTTTTAATCCGGAAAATTCACTTTGGACATCATTCACTCTAAAACATACCTATTATCTTAAATGCATGACAAAATAGTCAGGCTAGGAAGATAACCCATTTTTTATTATCAGGCTAGTGGTGAGTCGAATTTTAATAAAACTTAATTCTTGCCTGACATAGGGGTTACATAAGAAAATGAACATCACACTTTCTTTAAAAGAAAAAATATTGCTTTGATGGCCATAGCGAATTATGCGTCTTCAATCAAAGTCGGTATTTGCTAAATAGTAAGGATTATTATGATTTCAGGTGTTCCACATTTAACGACTGCATTGAAAGGGCCTTTGTTACAGCTTGAGTCTCATTTATTGACACATCAGGCTGAAGTAGAGTCGTGGTTACGCGAGCAATGGTTATTAACGCCTGCTCCTTTTTATGCTTCTGTTGATCTTCGCAATGCTGGCTTCAAGTTGGCGCCTGTTGATACTAATTTATTTTCTGCAGGATTTAATAACCTTAATCCAGCCTTTATGCCCTTATGTATTCAGGCAGTGCAGTCGGCAGTTGAGCGGGCATGTCCACGTGCCAGGAAAGTATTGATTGTGGCTGAAAATCATACGCGGAATTTATTTTATTTAGAAAGCCTTGAAACGCTACGTCGTATTTTTGAAAAGGCTGGTCTTGAAGCGAGAATAGGTAGTTTGCGTGAGGATTTGATTGAAGCAACATCGATCGACCTACCTTCTGGAAACAGCTGTCTCATTGAGCCCTTATTACGGGTTGAAAATCGTATTGCAGTAGGCGATTTTTCGCCATGTTTGGTCCTATTAAATAATGATTTGTCAGGTGGAAGGCCTGCCATTCTGGAAGGATTAGAACAAACATTGACGCCGCCATTATCTGCCGGCTGGTCTAATCGGAAAAAATCCGACCATTTTTCACATTATCACGATGTATCGAAAGAATTTGCTGAGAAAATAGGTATCGATCCCTGGTTAATCTCACCCCTGTCACTACAATGTGGTGAGGTGAATTTTATGGAACGGCTCGGTAATGAATGTTTAGCAAAAAATGTTGAGAATATGCTGGCATCTATTCAACAGAAATATGATGAGTATGGTATTGATAAAGACCCGTTTGTGGTGGTGAAATCTGATTCAGGTACTTATGGTATGGGGATTATGATGGTTAAAAGTGCAGATGAAATTGTGAACTTGAATCGTAAACAACGCACTAAAATGTCCTCAGCAAAAGAAGGTATGAGTGTAGAGAATGTATTGATACAAGAGGGTGTCTATACTTTTGAAACATTAGGCGAAGAGAAGGCGGTAGCCGAACCCGTCATTTACATGATTGATCACTTCGTGGTTGGTGGTTTTTATCGTGTACATACGGGACGTGGTGTTAATGAGAATTTGAATGCACCCGGCATGCACTTTGAACCATTAGCATTCGCCCAGCCTTGTAATTCGCCAGATAGATCCGAACAACCAGATGCCGAACCAAATCGATTTTATGCTTATGGTGTAATTGCGCGATTGGCATTATTGGCTGCTGCGAGAGAATTAGTTTAAAACACCTAAGTAGTTCACTTTAAATTAACCTTAAAGTGAACTACTTAGGTGATAACTAACTCATGTGTTCGCTTAAATAAGCGATGGTCATTGTTTGGTTATGTAACATACTTTCACCATCACGTTCCCCAGAACAAATCTCACCATTGGAGTAAAATCCAGTTATACCCGTTTGAACGCCTAATAGACGTTGCACGGCAAAGACTTCATCTGAAACCTGTTCTTGCATGACTAACTTGCGACCGACACAGCTCACACAAATAGCGAGTGCTTTGTCATTGACGTTAATATTTTTGTTTAAAATTTGGCGAGCCGCTTCACTGGCGCCATTGACTAGTTGGTCATGATCTGATTTTAGAAAACGCACAGTTGAACCTTCTGCGACATTACCTGCAAAGGTTAGGCTATTATTTTTATCATCAATACCTAATAGGGTTCTGATAACGGCAATATTTTTGTCTTCAGACATTATGGCAAATGGGAAGTTAAGTCCTGACGCTGGTAAAGTATTAGCATAATAACCAATGTACATTTTGTACAAAGGTAGTGCGGGTTTGTTATCTAATTCAAACACAACGTTTTTTGATGAACGAGTGATTTTGCGAGGTGGACCATAAGGGCTCCAGCCACCAAGTGCGCCACTAGTAACCACCGCATTTTTACCATACACACCTACGGCAATAACTACTTTGTCATACACTTTGTCATTATTGAGCAGCAATGTTTGGGTGAATGCAGCATTGTCGCCAGCAAGGCCACCTGTGATTGGTATTTCCGGCAGCACTTCTTGTAAGCCTTCTACTAGCTCGGATCCATTAACATTTAATCCGTCACTTAATACAAATACACCCTTGAGATCGTTTTGAGCGAGTTCAGTTGCTATTTGGGCTCCTAGAGCATGAGATTGCGCCATGCTATTAATCGGTTTAATGACAAATTTAAGCAAGCTACGCTCCCAAAGCATAGCGGTAATATGCAGGCTATCATCATGTGCACCTTGGCCGGTGATTTCTCCAGAAGTAGTGCAGCCAATTATTTGAGCATTGGGATAGCGTTTTTGTAATGTAGTAGCAAAGTTGCGATCTTTAAATCTGTTGATAGAGCCAAATACTAACACCCAGTTCGCTTCTGGCAATGGCGATTTTGAGGGCAATGACTTTAGCGTCATTTTTGAAGAAAGATGCTCTTGCTGAAACTTCATATTTACGCTTGCCTAAGTTGTCAGTGAAATATTTCTGGGACATAGTTAGTGGTGCCATGTCTCGTAGAATTTGATAATGGATACTACCTCACTTTATTGGTCTAGGGGAAGGCGAAGAATAAAAACAGCTCCAATAAAGTTGTCGGTTAAAGTTAATTAATATTGAAAGACACGTAACTATTTATATGTAGATTGAGCCAGTTAACAATTAGACTTTAGAAGGCTAGCCAAATTAAAGGGTGATGAGGTGACAATAACAAGCAAACTAAGTGACAGATAAACCCCTAATATATTGAGTAATTTACATTAATATTAGAGATTGAATAATATAGAAAAGTATGTTTTATTGTCGTCGGGCGTATTTATTTAATACGCCTTGTAAAGATCGTCTTTCAATATAGTGATAAAAATAAGCATTATGCAGATAGGACTATGTTGAAAATAACATAACTTCATAATAATAAAGAGAGAAAAAACTATGTTTGGATTAGCATTAAGTATCGGTGTGTTAGGTGGTGTAGCAACATGGCTGGCATTTGGTCCATTAGCAGGGCTAGTTACAATTTGGGCAATATTTATTGGTTGGGCACAATACTTCCATAATGGTGCTGATAATGCAGCATTAAAAAATACCATTGTTTGTAGTATTTTTGGCGCTGTTTTAGCCGGTGTTGCATTTATCTTAATGGGTCTAATCCCATTAGGCGATCTTTTAACGGCTCCTGTATGGGTAGCTGTAACAGTATTCATTTTGGTAATGGGTGCATCAATTCCTGCTTTCTCTGTTATTCCATCAGCAGTTTATGGGTATGCAGCTACAGCAGCCTACGCAATTCATGTTGGTGGTAGTACTTCAGCAATGGATATGACAAACCCTGTTCTTGTGGTTTCATTATCAATTATTGTTGGCGCTCTATTTGGTTTAGTATCAGCTAAACTATCTGCAATGATTTCTGGAAGTTAATAACACTAGATACTGCTTAATAAAAAAAGGCTGCATTCATTAATGAATGCAGCCTTTTTTATGTCTTGAATAAATGATTAACCAGCAAGTTTGGCTTTTAATAACTCATTTACCTGTGCAGGGTTAGCTTGACCTTTTGATGCTTTCATCACTTGGCCAACAAAAAAGCCAAATAACTGTTCTTTACCATCGCGATATTGCTCAAGTTGTCCCTGATTATTCGCAATGACTTCATCAATGATAGCTTCAATAGCACCTGAGTCAGTGACTTGTTTTAAACCTTGAGCCTCAATAATACTATCCGCATCTTTGCCTTCGGCATTCCATAGGCTATCGAATATTTGTTTAGCAATTTTTCCTGAGATTGTATTGTCACTAATGCGAATTAATAAACCGCTTAATTGCTCTGCACTGACAGGTGATTCGGTAATTTCTAAACTGGCTTTGTTTAATGCACCTAATAATTGAGTGATGATCCAATTAGCACACAGTTTTGGATCTTGATTGTTCGATGCCATTAAAACGGCTTCAAAATAATCAGCAAGTTGACGACTGCTAGTCAGTACCGAGGCATCATAACTAGATAAATTCATATCATTAATGAAGCGATCGCGTTTCGCATTCGGTAACTCAGGTAAAGTTGCACGAATTTGTTCAATTAATTCTGGGTCTAGTAAAACAGGTAGCAAGTCAGGATCGGGGAAGTACCGATAATCATTCGCTTCTTCTTTGCTTCGCATTGAGCGTGTTTCATTTTTATCAGCATCGTATAAACGTGTTTCCTGAACTACGGTTCCACCATCTTCGATCAGTTCAATTTGCCGTTCTATTTCAATATTGATGGCACGCTCAACATTTCGGAATGAATTAATATTTTTTAGCTCGGCACGAGTACCTAGTTCTTTTTGCCCTTTAGGACGAACAGAAACATTCGAATCACAACGGAACGAGCCCTCTTGCATATTGCCGTCACAGATCTCAATGTATTGCACCAAAGAGTGAATTTTTTTCATATAGGCAACGGCTTCTTTTGCGCTACTCATATCGGGCTCGGAAACGATTTCTAAAAGCGGTGTTCCGGCACGATTAAGGTCAATACTGGTTTGACCTGGATAGTTTTCATGAGACGATTTACCCGCATCTTCTTCTAGATGAGCGCGCGTAATGCCAATTATCTTTTCAGAACCATCCTCTAGTTCAATAGACAACTGGCCTTTGCCGACAATTGGCAAATCAAGTTGACTGATTTGGTAACCTTTTGGCAGATCAGGATAGAAGTAGTTTTTACGAGCAAATACAGAACGGTCAGTGAGTTTGGCATTCACTGCCAAGCCGAACTTGATGGCCATTTTCACTGCTTCTTGGTTGAGTACAGGTAGAACACCAGGGAAACCGAGATCGACGGCGCATGCTTGTGTATTGGGTTCCGCGCCATAGGCGGTTGGAGCACCAGAAAATATCTTAGTTTTGGTGGCGAGTTGGGCGTGAATTTCTAACCCAATAACAACTTCCCATTCCATGATTGACGGCCTGATTGTGAATTTAAAAGATGAATTGTACCAACTATTAGTTGGCTTTACCTAGCGCGTGAGCGGCTTCAATTTATTCTTTATGTACGTAAACTGATCGTTTGCCAGTCATGCTGTTTAGCAATAGCCAATAATGTTGGATCAGGATCAACGGCTATTGGGTGATCAACCATATTTAATAGCGGTAAATCATTGTGAGAATCGCTATAAAAATAACTACCCGCAAGGGTTTGATTTTGGATGCTTAACCAGTCTTGCAGACGTTCAACTTTGCCGTGTTGAAAAGAAGGCGTGCCTGCAACATTACCTGTATATAGGCCATCGATCATTTCTGCTTCCGTCGCAATTAAATGTGGGATACCTAATTTTTTCGCAATCGGTGCCGTAATAAAATTGTTTGTTGCGGTGATGATCAATAGGGTGTCACCCTGCTGGCGATGGCGGGCAATCAGTTTTTGTGCTGCGGGTAAGATGATGGGATCAATTTTTTCAGCGAGATATTGCGTGCGCCAACGTGCTAAATCATCGGGGCTATTATCGGCAAGCGGCTTTAGTTGAAATTCCAGAAATTCAAAAATATCCATGGTGCCGGCTAGATATTGGTCATAAAAATCTTGGTTAGCCCGCTGATAATTTTCGCTATCAACCAGTTTGTTTTCAACTAAAAACTCACCCCATAAATAATCACTATCACCACCGAGTAGCGTGTTATCCAAGTCAAAGATTGCTAATGCCATTACGATTCAAGTCACAAATAAAAAAATAGTCACTATTGTAAGGGAAAATGGATTGAATACCGTGATAACCTATGAAGTATTGACAAATTATGACGTTATGGAAGCGATGGCTTCTTTTAACGAGAGATGTAGGATTGTGATTGATAAAGATGGCTTTAGGCCTAATGTGGGGATAATTCTCTGCAACGATAATAATGAGGTTTTGTGGGCGCAACGTGCGCAACATGACTCATGGCAGTTTCCGCAAGGCGGCATAAAAGCGGATGAAACGCCGGAACAAGCTGTTTATCGTGAATTAATGGAAGAGGTTGGATTAGCCCCCGAACATGTTGAATTACTGGGCATGACCAGTGGTTGGTTGCGCTATAGATTGCCCAAGCGTTATTTACGATACGGCAACAAACCGCTCTGCATTGGTCAAAAGCAACGCTGGTTTTTATTGCGATTGACGGGCAGTGAATCGGATGTGAATCTGACACGACATGATAAACCAGAGTTTGACGACTGGCGCTGGGAAAATTACTGGCAGCCAGCGAAAGAAATTGTGTTTTTCAAGCGCCGTGTTTATGAAAAAGCGCTACATGAATTAGCACCGCTATTATTTCCAGAATATAAAAAACGGGTTGATAGTCAGCGAAAATTTTAAGCAAGTATTTTTTTGAATACTTTGGCGTTTCGCTGATAGTTATATAAGGCTCGCTTTTCCATCGGCAGGTCGCTAATTTCGGCACCACTAAAACCATGTTCTATAAACCAATGAGCTGTTTGGGTGGTGAGAACACAAAGTGCGTTTAAGCCAAGGTTAATAGCCTGCTGTTCGATGGCTGACAACAGTTGGTCGCCTCGCCCTAGGCTTTGGTAATCCTTGGAAACAGCAAGACAGGCCAGTTCCGCAACATCACTGTGCTGATAAGGATACAGTGCCGCACAGGCGACTACCGAACCGTCCCGTTCCATGACGGTGAAATGGCCTATTTCAACTTCTAACAAGTCGCGCGAACGTTTTACTAAGGTACCGTTTTGTTCTAGTGGTTGGATGAGATCAAGAATGCCACCGACATCATCGATGGTCGCCTGACGAATCGTTTCAAAAGATTTTGCGGTAATTAATGTGCCAGCGCCATCGCGACTAAATAACTCTTGTAGTAAAGCACCATCTTGCGATCGGTCTAGTAGATGGACGCGTTTCACTCCCGATTTACATGCTCGAATGGCGGCGTTGAATGGATGGGGCGCTGCTGCTGCTGGTGAAATCTGTTCAGCTTGTTCAACGGTTAATTCTCGCGGTAATCCGTGATTGCCTTCACCGATAAAGATAAGTTTATCAGCCGTTAATGCTGTTGCCACAGCGGTGGCAATATCCTCTGCGGCCAGATTAAATATTTCACCTGTTGGCGAATAACCTAAAGGAGGTAATAAAACCATATTACCTAAGGTCAATTGATCGTTAATCCCTTGAATATCAACACGACGTACTTCGCCGGTATGACCAAAATCTATACCATCTCTAATGCCGACGGGGCGTGCGATAATTAAATTGCCGCTAGTGCAGCGAATGCGAGCATGAGCCATCGGCGTATGGGGTAGGCCAAAAGACAGTTTAGCTTCAATGTTAATACGTAATTTTCCCATTACGGATTTGGCTATTTTGAGGCTGGCATCGTCGGTAATACGTAACCCTTGATGATAGTGCACTTCAATTTTTTGGCTGTGGCATTGCTGTTCAATTTGTGGTCGTGCGCCATAAACAAGTACCAATTTTATTCCTAGGCTACTTAATAAAGCTAAATCATGAATGAGGCTATCAAAGCCTGAGGTCTCGATTGTTTCACCATCAAAGGCAATAACAAAAGTCGCGCCACGATGCGCATGAATATAAGGTGCCGCAGTACGAAACCAACTGGTCGTCGTGGCGGAATTAGTGGAGTTGGGGGTGTTATGTAATGTTTTCATACTGCTCTTTTTATCCTAGTCTTAGCAAGGTTGCAAAGTTGCGTGTAAGATCTTGTTAAATAATTGCTGACAAACTCAATGTCAGCTACATAGCACTATAATATTTGTTTGGAGAGTAAGCATGCCTGAATATAAATCAAGAACTTCTACCGCCGGCCGTAATATGGCCGGAGCACGTGCCTTGTGGCGAGCTACGGGCATGAAGGACGAAGATTTTAGTAAGCCGATTATTGCAATTGCCAACTCATTTACCCAGTTTGTTCCTGGTCATGTGCATTTAAAAGATATGGGTCAGTTAGTTGCGCGTGAAATTGAACGTGCGGGTGGTGTTGCGAAAGAATTTAATACAATTGCGGTTGATGATGGTATTGCGATGGGTCATGGCGGTATGCTGTACAGTTTGCCATCTCGCGATATTATTGCTGACTCCGTTGAATACATGGTCAACGCACACTGTGCGGATGCCATTGTGTGTATTTCGAACTGCGACAAAATCACCCCCGGCATGTTAATGGCAGCATTACGATTGAATGTGCCAGTAATTTTTGTGTCAGGCGGCCCGATGGAAGCGGGTAAAACTAAATTGGCAGGTAAAGACGTCAAATTAGACTTGGTTGACGCCATGGTGCAGGCAGCAGATGAAAATGTTAGTGACGAAGATGTAGCGCAAGTCGAGCGTAGTGCCTGCCCGACATGCGGATCATGTTCAGGCATGTTCACTGCAAACTCAATGAACTGTTTGACCGAAGCCTTGGGCCTATCATTACCGGGAAATGGCTCATTATTAGCCACCCATGCTGATCGCGAAGAATTATTCTTAGAAGCAGGTCGTACAATTGTGTCTTTGGCTAAACGTTATTATGAACAAGATGATGAATCAGCTTTGCCACGCTCTATTGCATCTAAGGCAGCATTTGAAAATGCCGTGGCGTTGGATGTGGCAATGGGCGGTTCAACTAATACGGTATTGCATCTACTAGCAGCGGCGCATGAGGGAGAAGTTGATTTTACGATGGCTGATATTGATCGTATCTCTCGCCATATTCCGAACTTATGTAAAGTGGCACCTGCGACACCTGAATATCATATGGAAGACGTGCATCGTGCTGGTGGCGTGATGAGTATATTGGCTGAATTAGCAGCGGGCGGTTTATTGCACACGCATTTGCCGACGGTACATAGCGCTACCCTAGCCGATGCCCTAGCAAAATGGGATGTTAAACGCAGCGATAGTGAAGAGGCTAAACAACGTTATCTAGCAGGCCCAGCCGGTATTCCAACTCAAACAGCCTTTAGTCAAAGCACACGTTGGCCGAGCTTGGATTTAGATCGTGAAGCAGGGTGTATCCGTGATATTAAGCATGCATATAGTCAAGATGGTGGTTTAGCGGTGCTATTTGGTAATATTGCCCAAGAAGGCTGTATTGTTAAAACGGCAGGCGTAGACGACTCTAACTTAACCTTCACAGGTCCAGCGCGAATTTTTGAATCACAAGAGGCCTCAGTAACGGCGATTTTGACTGGACAAGTAGTCGCGGGCGATGTGGTTATTATTCGTTACGAAGGGCCGAAGGGTGGTCCGGGTATGCAAGAAATGTTGTATCCAACCAGCTATTTAAAATCAAAAGGTCTAGGTAAGGCCTGCGCCTTGTTAACGGATGGTCGATTTTCAGGTGGTACATCGGGTTTATCTATAGGTCATGCTTCACCTGAAGCAGCCGAAGGTGGCAACATCGGTCTGGTAGAAGAAGGTGATATTATCGTGATTGATATCCCTAATCGCATTATTAAAGTCGATGTTTCCGATGCTGTACTAGCCGAGCGTCGTGAAGCGATGGAAGCAAAAGGTGGACTTGCTTGGCAACCTGTTAAACGTGAACGTAAAGTGAGTTTAGCCTTACAAGCTTATGCAGCATTAACCACCTCGGCATCAAAAGGTGCAGTGCGCGATTTAGAGCAGTTAAAACGACGATAAGTTTTTTAAAGCTATTGACTGAAAAAGCCCTGATATTGAATACCTGTCAGGGCTTTTTTATGTATTATTGTTTTGAATAAAAGACTTTAAATCTTCGGCGAGTAAAGGCCGGCTGAAATGGTAACCTTGGAATAAAGTACAGCCATTTGTCGTTAAAAATTCAAGTTGTTGAAAGTTTTCTACACCTTCAGCAACTACCGTTAAGTTTAGGTGTACGGCCATGGCAATAATGGTAGCGACTATTGCGGCATCATCTTTATCAGTTGTAATGTCACGAACAAAGCTTTGGTCGATCTTTAATTCATCAATCGGCAAACGTTTGAGATAGGACAAAGATGAATAGCCAGTGCCAAAATCATCAATAGAAAACTGGATGCCTATCCGTTTTAAGGTATCCATTTTCTGAATAGTATCTTCAATATTATCGATAACAATACCCTCCGTTATTTCTAGCATCAGCTTGTTTGCTGGTAATCCCGATTGTTCTAATGCTGTTTTAATATTGTCTATGAAGTCGGCATGACGAAATTGTTTAGGGCTGACATTGACTGAGATATGCTGTACATCTATACCCTCATGTAGCAATGATTGTAGCTGGATACAGGCGTTAATTAATACCCACTGACCAATAGGAATAATAAGTCCAGAATCTTCGGCAAGAGGGATAAAGTCAGCGGGTGAAATCCAATCACGCTGAGGATGTCGCCAGCGTAATAAGGCCTCAATCGCTAAAACTTGACCTGAATTATTGACTTGCGGTTGGTAGTTCAAACTGAATTGTTGATGTTCAATGGCCCGTCTTAAGTCATGTTCTAAAGCTAACTTTGCTTCTGCAATGGTTTGCATCGCCTGTTCATAAAAGCAGAAGGTATTTTTGCCGGTCTTTTTTGATTTATACATGGCTGTATCGGCTTGACCCAATATAGATATTGCTGTTTGACCTGTTGGTGGGAAGATAGTGATACCGATACTGGTAGAGATATGATATTCATAGTCTTTAATATCAAACGGTTGCTGAAATGCCTCAATTATCTTATCTGCAAGATTTGATGAAAACTCGATTAAAGCTTCACCTTCTAACGTTTGATTTGCCACTAAAATAACAAATTCATCGCCTCCTAAACGAGCGACAGTATCGGCTCTTCTCAGGGCTTGTTGTAGGCGATTGGCGACTTGTTGTAACAGTTCATCACCTACTTCGTGACCCAAAGAGTCATTAATTTTCTTGAAATCATCAAGATCAAGAAACATAAGAACGCCATAGTTTTTATTGCGTTGTGACAGTGATATGTTGTATTGCAAACGGTCGAGTAATAATCGACGGTTAGGCAATGATGTGAGCTGATCATAAAAAGCGAGATGTTGAATACGATCTTCATGGGCTTTTTGAGACGTTATATCTGAAAATACAGAGACATAGTTGATGACCTTGCCTGAGTCATCAGAAATAGTCGTAATAGTATGACGTTCTGGGTAAACTTCGCCGTTTTTGCGACGATTCCATATTTCACTTTCATAGCTACCATTTTCATTGAGTTGTTGCCACATATTCTGATAAAAAGAAGGGCTATGTTTTCCCGAAGATAAAATACGAGGATTTTTGCCTAGCACCTCTTTTTGTGTGTAGCCAGTCATTTTAGTAAAGGCTTGGTTGACACGCATTATTTGGTTATTATTATCCGTGATCATAATGGCTTCATGTGATTCAAACGTTATTGCGAGTATGCGTAAATCTTCTTTAGCCTTATGAAGGCTTAACGTTCTTTCACTGACAATTTCTTCAATACGAGCCCGACGGCCAGTTGATATCATCAAGGTGACGGCGAGTGTTGCAGTAAATAACATTCCGATAAATAGCACTATCCACACATTGTTAGAATAATTATTTTTGAAATAATCGGTTGAAGGTGTGATCTTAATTTGCCATATTCGATCAGCAATATGGGTTATGTAGTGGGTCGTAAAATCGTTATCATTCATAACATTTTCTGTCGATGAATGAAGTTCAACTGGCTGTGATTGCTCAGTGATGTCAACAATAGTAATATTGGTATCAAGTAGCGGATGTGCGTTTAGTTCGCTTGCAATCATATCATCCAAATAGTAAATGCTGGCAAGATTACCGATAAAAGCGATTTGACGTTGGCTTATAGTATCAAGTAAATGCTCCTGCTTATAAACGGGTAAATAGTTAATGATCGCTACGCGATCTCTGCCGTCTTGAACAAGACTGACACGACTAGTAATTATGGCTTTTCCGCTGTCACGAGCAGCATAAAAAAATGCTGCTAACTGTTGATTTGAGGTAGGGTCAAATCCTAATGCTTGTTCATTGTTTTCATAGGGTGAGACATAGGCAATAGCCGCATATTCTCGCTTGTCTTCAATACGAGTCATATTGTCTTGATCATCGCGTTTGGTGATTTGATAGTTAAAATGATGAATTGCTTGCATCTGTTTTTCAAACGATGCTCTGTCTTTATGCTTTACGATGACATCCCAAGCAATGGCTTGGATGTCAGGGTGTAATTGGCGAATAGAATGGGTGGCTGCTATGAAGCTGTCTAACTCGATATAACCTTGAGCGACGATGGTATCTCGTAGATATTGAGTGAGATTGATATGCGTATTAATTTCTCGGTTCAGTCCTGCACCAATAGTGCCCGCGTGGTAATCTAGGTCTTTTTGTAGTCGCTGATTTTCACTATCAACGCTATTCTGAAACAGGCTAATGGTGATTAGAAATGCCACAATGACAGAAATAGTGACAATCCACTTCCGATTGGCGTCTGTTTCTCCTGGTAAATCAAAAAACAGTAATATCAATGGGGTAATGATAAAAACACCGACACTATCACCTAACCACCAAGTAAAACCATCAAATAGCACGTGTTCTATTGGGATGATACCGGTGACTTCCAATGCGCTGATGCTTAGTATCATGGGCAATATTGCAGCTATAGGACCGCCAAGTATCAGCAGTTTTAAGATGCTGACTTGGGAAATTAGTGGGTCCGGGTAGCGGGCATATTTCTGAATTAACTTGTGGCCTAAATAGGCAAATAAAGTGCTATTTAAGGCGATGATAATAAACAATAGTATCGATGCACTGGGTGATGACAGTGTATTTATGCCGTAAAACTCGATGTTTATCATCAAACTGCCAATAAAAACACCTAGCAATACTTTAGGGCCAAATTTTAATACTAGAGCTAAGGCTATGCCAGCCGCGGGCCAAAATGCACTGGCATTACTTGGTGGCGCAGTAAGTGGATGACTTAATTTAGCCGCTAAATAATAGGCAACTGCTAGCCCGGCGATGGCCAATAATGTTTGAAATAAGGGTCTAGTATTAAACATAGTACATCTCTGAAATATTCAAAGACCACGTTATACGTGGTCTCAGAGATAATTTTATACGTTTATATTGATGGTGCTCCTAAAATGGAATATCATCATCTAAATAATCTGCACCACCCTGTGGTGAGCCATAATCAGGGCCAGCGGAAGGTGAGGCTGGTTGGGGTGCGTAACCTTGTTGTGGTGCTGATGAACTTCGCTGAGGTGCATTTTGTTGATAATCACCTGCTGAACTACCTGCGCCGCCGCCTTTTGTATCGAGCATGGTCATTGAGTCACCCACAATCTCAGTTGAATAACGATCTTGACCACTTTGATCTTGCCATTTGCGTGTTTGAATACGTCCTTCAATATAAATTTGTGAACCTTTGTGTAGATATTGTTGGGCGATTTCACCTAGACGATTGTTTAAGGTGACACGGTGCCATTCAGTGCGTTCTTTGCGTTCACCAGTTGCCTTGTCTTTCCAGCTTTCTGATGTAGCAAGGCGTAAGTTGCAAATAGATCCACCATTAGGAAATGCACGACTTTCTGGCTCTGCGCCGAGTCTTCCTACAAGAATTACTTTATTTACTGACATGGTGTGTGCTCCTTAAGCGTAATTAATTTTTAAGCGGGTTCATTCTACGATGCCTGAGAAATAAATGCATCCAATGCGTCGCTGTCGATATCATCAGGTGAAAATTTAACATAGGCAACAAATTCCTCAATGACGATGATGGTTTCGATTACACCGGGAATGTCATTCAGTTGTTGGGCGATATCATCAGCGTTACTAGAAGTAACCTTTTGTAAATGAATGATGCGAGTAGACAAATGTTTGGGCGGTTTCATCGGTAAGATAACAATCAACCAAATGATGGTTAACAAACCTCCGGCAACAAATACACCTGTTACGTCTAAAATACTGAATATTAATCCACCTGATGCGCCACCGATAAATGCACCAATAAATTGAGCGCTGGAATAAATACCCATAGCGGTGCCCTTATTGGCAAGTGGGCTAAGCTTTGACATCAGCGATGGTAGGCTTGCTTCTAAAATATTAAATGCGGTAAAAAACAACCATAAACAAAATAACATGCCGGTGACTGAATTTGATAGCAGACTCCAACCCAGCTGGGCGATGGCCAATGTAGCAATAGCGCCTAAGAATATTGGTTTCATTTGGCGATATTTTTCAGCAATGATGATAAACGGCACCATGGCAATAAACGCTAGGATTAATACCGGCAAATACGCAAGGGCATGTTGGTCTTTGGGTAAACCTGCGTGTTCGAGTAGAGCAATTGGTAGTGCAAAAAAGCTGATAGTGAGCAAGCAATGCAAGATCATGATGCTAAATACCATACGCATTATGTCAGGGTTGCGAAGTACATTAAGGAACTGTTTGGGTACAGGTTCAATATCACGGTGATTAATAAGACGAGTCGGCGAGGGAACCCATAAATGTAATATGGCGATGCCGACAAGCGCTAATAAGGCTGTAGACCAAAATATACCTGATAACCCAACCCAATGTTCTAGTGCCGCACCTGCAGTGAGCGCAACGGAGAATGACAGCCCGATACTTATGCCAATACTCGCCATGGCTTTAGTGCGGTGTTCATCACGAGTTAAATCTGCTGTTAGCGCCATAATTGCGGCTGCAATAGCGCCGCTACCCTGTAATAGCCGACCAGCAATAACCATATAAATAGAGTCGGCTAATGCGGCAACAACACTACCAGCAGCGAATAACAATAAGCCAATAGTGATTACCTTTTTGCGGCCAATACGATCAGATAACATACCAAATGGAATTTGTAACAAGGCTTGAGTCAGCCCATAGGCCCCAATGGCTAAACCAGTCAAAATAGGTGTGGCGCCGCTATATTGACCTGCCGCCAGAGAAAAGACCGGCAAAATCATAAATAAACCCAACATGCGTAGGGCAAAGATGGTTGATAAGCCCGCTACGCTGCGCTTCTCTAAAGAGGTCATTGCGGATGTGCTGTATTGTTTTTGCGTCATAGTAGTCGGTTGGCGTATATTCATCCGTCAGATCATTTATACGGAAGCTGCATGAAAAGTATAAGTATACGCGGTGCACGCACCCATAACTTAAAAAATATTGACGTAGACCTACCTCGCGATTCCCTAATAGTAATTACAGGATTGTCTGGTTCTGGTAAGTCCTCACTTGCTTTTGATACGCTTTATGCAGAAGGCCAGCGGCGTTACGTTGAGTCCTTATCCGCCTATGCCAGACAGTTTTTGTCGATGATGGAAAAACCGGATGTGGATCATATCGAAGGTTTATCACCCGCTATTTCGATAGAGCAAAAATCGACTTCACATAACCCACGCTCTACCGTTGGCACGATTACCGAAATTTATGATTACTTGCGTTTATTGTTTGCGCGAGCCGGTGAACCACGTTGCCCGACCCATAACAAACCTTTGGCCGCTCAAACGGTCAGTCAGATGGTCGATACAGTCTTGGCAATGCCTGAAGGCCAGCGCATGATGTTGTTGGCGCCGGTGGTACAAGATCGCAAGGGCGAACATAAAGATGTATTAGATAATTTGCGTGCGCAAGGTTTTGTTCGGGCGCGAGTCAACGGTGTAGTGATTGAGCTTGATAACCCTCCCGAGCTTGAATTACGCAAAAAACACACTATTGAAGCGGTGGTTGACCGCTTTAAAGTCCGTGAAGATTTGCAGCAGCGTTTGGCGGAATCATTTGAAACTGCACTGTTAATGAGTGATGGCATTGCTCGTGTAGTTTCGATCGATGATACAAGCAATACCACCTTGTTTTCATCGCGATTTTCATGTCCTAGTTGTGGCTATTCAATTGCCGAGCTAGAGCCTCGTATGTTCTCTTTTAATAATCCAGCTGGCGCGTGTGGCACGTGTGATGGTTTGGGTATTAAACAGTTTGTAGATCCGGCACGCGTAGTGGCCCATCCAGAATTAAGTTTAAACGCTGGTGCTGTGCGTGGTTGGGATCGCCGTAATGCCTATTATCATCAGTTGTTAATATCCTTAGCCGAGCATTACCAGTTTGATTTAGAAATGCCTTTTGAGATGTTATCTGATGAGGTGCGTAAGGCCGTATTATATGGTAGTGGCCGTACCAAAATTGATTTTAGTTATATCAGTGACCGAGGAAAAAGCGTGGTGCGCAGTCATGCCTTTGAAGGTGTAATCCCCAATATGCAGCGTCGTTATCACGAAACTGAATCAAATAGTGTGCGTGAGGATTTGGCTAAATATCACACCGTGAGGGCTTGTCCTGACTGTGATGGTGCACGTTTGAATGAAGCCTCTCGCCATGTATTCTTGGGAGAAACATCACTGCCTGTTGTGAGTGATATGCCGATTGGCGAAGCAACACGATTTTTTGAGCATTTAAGATTGCCAGGTAATCGAGGCGAAATTGCGAGTAAAATCATTGTAGAAATTTCACAGCGTTTAAGTTTCTTAGTAAATGTGGGTTTGGATTATTTATCCTTATCTCGAAGTGCCGATACCCTGTCGGGTGGTGAGGCCCAGAGAATAAGGCTGGCGAGTCAGATTGGTGCCGGATTAGTGGGCGTGATGTACATTCTTGATGAGCCATCGATTGGTTTGCATCAACGTGATAATGAACGATTATTGGGCACCTTAACCCGACTAAGAGATTTGGGTAATACCGTGATTGTAGTGGAACATGATGAAGAAGCCATTCGTGCCGCAGATTATGTTTTGGACATCGGGCCCGGTGCCGGCGTGCATGGTGGTGAAATCGTTGCTAGAGGAACGCCAGAAGATATAATGAATAGTGAGCAGTCACTAACTGGTCAGTATTTATCTGGTAAACGAAAGATTGCTGTACCTACAGAGCGGGTGCCTTATCATACCGGCCGAACAATTTCAGTACGTGGTGCATGCGGTCATAACTTAAAAAATGTCGATGTTGATATTCCTATCGGTTTAATGACCTGTGTGACGGGGGTGTCGGGTTCAGGTAAATCAACGTTGATTAATGACACCTTATTAAAAATGATTTCAAAAACACTTAACGGTGCTTCTGAAGAAGCCGCACCACACCGTGATATTTTAGGATTAGAACAGCTTGATAAAGTGGTGGCGATCAATCAAAGTCCGATAGGGCGGACACCGCGATCTAATCCTGCCACCTACACGGGTATTTTTACGCCAGTTCGTGAATTATTTGCTGGTACACCTGAAGCACGTTCGCGGGGTTATACACCAGGTCGATTCAGTTTTAATGTTAAAGGTGGTCGTTGTGAGGCTTGCCAAGGTGATGGTTTAATTAAAGTAGAGATGCACTTTTTGCCTGATATTTACGTGCCTTGTGATGTATGCCGAGGTAAACGTTATAACCGCGAAACCTTAGATATTCGTTATAAAGGCAAAACCATTACCGACGTGCTGGATATGACGATTGAAGAAGCAATGGTATTTTTTACCAACATCCCAGTGGTTGCAAAAAAACTTGAAACCTTGATTGATGTCGGACTAACCTATATCAAATTGGGTCAAAATGCGACCACCTTATCGGGCGGTGAAGCACAGCGGATAAAACTGGCGAAAGAGCTATCGAAGCGAGATACGGGCAAGACTTTATATGTGCTAGATGAACCGACGACGGGCTTGCATTTCTTCGATATTGAACAATTAATGAAGGTCTTGCAAAGACTGCGTGAACGAGGCAATACCATTGTGGTTATTGAGCATAATTTAGATGTAATCAAAACAGCAGATTGGATTATCGATATGGGGCCAGAAGGTGGTTCTGGTGGCGGTATGGTGGTGGCATTTGGTACGCCTGAAGACGTAGCCAAGAGTTCTGCTTCCCATACTGGCCAATATTTAGCACCGTTATTGAATTAATATGAGTGGCTATCATAAACACGGAATGTTATATGCCGTAGTAATTTATGTGCTTTGGGTGATAGCGTATGCTTATTTTGATTTCAATCGTGAAAAAGATGGCTTATATCAATCTATAGATAAACGCTTGGAGAATGCGGCACTTATTACGGCGGTATTATTGCCAGAAAACTTTCATCATGAAGGTTTAGTTAAGGGGGGAGTGACATCCCAGCAAGATCTTAGCAATATTCTGAAATTATCTAAACTGACTGATAATGTTGGTATTAAATATATTTACACGCTCATTATACGAGATGACAAAATATTTTTCACTTCGTCTAGCGCAACTAAACAGGAACGAGATACGGGTCAGGGGCTGACCTTCTTTTTTGACGAATATAAGGATGTCGATCCTAGGGTTTATCAGATATTTAGCAGTAAACAAACACGTTTTCTAGAGTACAGTGATCAGTGGGGCACATTTCGTAGTATTTATATTCCTCAATATTCAGCAGATGGCAGTATGTTCCTTACAGCTGCGGATATATCAGTTAGTGATATCCAAGCGATATTAAATCAACGTCTTCGGTTTACGGTAGTAGTGGCTATTTTGTTTTTGTTTTTTGCCTATCCTCTTTATTTATTATCAACACAAAAAATAAAACGATTTGCTAGAGATCTAGAACGCCAAGTGCAACAGCAAACAGCAAAATTAACGCTAAATGAAGGGCGTCTTAATTATGCCCTCAAGGTGGCTCATCAAGGTTGGTTTGATTTAAATCCACAAACGGGCGAGATACTTGTCGGTGATGAATATGCTCGTTTGTTAGGCTATGAACCAACAGAATTTCACCCTTATTTACAGACTTGGCAAGTGAATATTCATCCTGATGACAAGCTGGCCGTTCAAACGGCTTTTAAGCAAATGCTATCATCAAATGAATCGGTTGAATTAGAGTACCGAAGAAAGAGTAAGGATGGTCATTGGATTTGGTTGCATTCTATTGGTGAAGTGGTTGAACGTGATAAGGACAATAACCCAATACGAGTCATTGGTATTCATGCCGAAATTACAGAACGCAAACAGAACGATCAGGTATTGCGGTTGTTAGCTGAAAGTGGCGATGTGGGTAACGAAAATATTTTCCAACTAATGGTTAAGCAGTTAGCGCACTCACAGAATAGCCGTTATGCTTTTATTGCTTGTCTTAGCCAAACCGTTGAAAATCAAATAGATACCATTGCTGTCTGGGCAGGTGATGATTATCGCGATAATTTTTCTTATTCTTTAGCGGGTACTCCTTGTCAAAATGTAACCGAAACGGGAATGTGTTTTTATCCTGATAATATTCAAAACCTGTTTCCTGATGATGCTATGTTGGTGGAGATGGATGCGGTAAGTTATCGAGGGATTGTATTAAAAAATAGTCAACAGGAATCGATTGGTTTACTGGCAATTGTTGATGATAGGCCGATGACTAAGCGCACTCATACCAATAGCTTACTTAATAGTCTTGCCGTGCGAGCGGCTATTGAATTAGAGCGAATAGAATCAGGCAAGCAGTTAGCGCTAGCAGCGCGTGTTTTTAACGATAGCCATGAAGCTATTATGCTGACGGATATTAATGGCAATATTATTAATATTAACCCAGCTTTTACTGATATAACGGGTTATCAACGTAGCGATATTATAGGTGAAAATCCTTGTGTATTAGGCTCGGGTAAATGCGGATCTGAATTCTACTCTGAGATGTGGAACAAAATTCATACTGAAGGTTTTTGGCATGGTGAAGTGTCGAATCGCAAGAAAAACGGCGAGCCTTATATTGAATTACTGACTATTTCGTCATTAAAAGATGAACACGATAATATCCTGAATTATCTAGGCATGTTTTCTGATATAACCCAAAATAAAGAACAGCAAGAAAAACTACAGTTAATGGCTCATTATGACGAGCTTACACAATTACCAAACCGTAGCTTATTTGCTGATAGATTTCTGCAAGCCGTTTCCCATAGTAAGCGAAATGAAACATTACTCGCCATTTGTTTCCTCGATTTAGATAATTTTAAGCCAGTGAATGATCATTATGGGCATGAGGTTGGCGATTTATTATTGATTGAGGTTGCCAAACGAATCAAGGCTGAATTAAGAGAAGAAGATACGGTCTCTCGGCAAGGTGGTGATGAGTTTGCTTTATTACTAAAAGACTTAATGTCTGTTGAGGAGTGTAATCCATTATTAACTAGATTACATCGCTCACTTGCCGAGCCTTATCTGATTAATGGGCATCATATTACGATTGGTGCCTCAAGTGGCGTAACCGTTTATCCCTTAGATAATAGTGACATCGATACTTTGTTACGACATGCTGATCAAGCGATGTATCAGGCTAAATTGGCAGGTAAAAATCGTTATCAAATATTTAATGCCGAAAATGATTTGAAAACAATACAACATCAAAACAAGTTGCATGAAATACAACAGGCATTGAACAATGACGAGTTGTGTTTATATTATCAGCCAAAAGTAAATATGAAAACGGGCAAGATATTCGGGGTTGAAGCACTTATTCGCTGGCTGCATCCTGAAAAAGGGCTGATTTCACCCTTGGAATTTTTACCACTTATTTCTGGCACCGATTTAGAAATAGAGGTCGGTGTATGGGTAATCAATCAGGCATTAAAACAGATGTCGATATGGCAGAGGCAAGCTATTGATCTTGAAGTGAGTGTCAACGTATCGACTTATCATCTACAAGATAAATTCTTTATTGAGCAGCTCGATAGTGCCTTAGCGCTTGTTCCCGAAATAAAAGCTAATCATTTTCAACTTGAGATTCTGGAAAGTAGTGCTTTAGGTGATATTCAAACAATCAGTCGAATTATTAAATATTGTCGGGATCGTTTAGGCGTCAAGATAGCTTTGGATGATTTTGGTACGGGTTACTCGTCATTAACTCACCTCAGAAGCTTAGCGATTACTACTGTCAAAATAGATCAAAGTTTTGTACGAGATATGTTGGATGATCCAAGTGATTATGCCATTATTAATAGTGTCATCGGCTTGGCTGATTCATTTCATCGAGAAGTGATTGCTGAAGGCGTAGAAACCACTGAACATGGGTTGATGCTGTTGATTATGGGCTGTCATCAAGCACAAGGTTATGGCATAGCAAGGCCAATGCCCGCCAATGAGATTGTCGTGTGGCTCTCGCAATATAAGCCCAATCAACAGTGGATCGTGACGGCCAATCAACCGTTAACCGCAAAAGAGATTCAGCTTAAATTATTAACATTAGCAATACATCGCTGGCAGCGTTATTTTGAAAAAAATATCTTATCAATGCCTACGCAAATAGAATATTGGCCAATAATGACAAAAAACAAATGTCAATGTGGAACATGGATTAAACGTGCGAAGCAGGATAGTCTTTTTGGTGATAGATGGTTGACCGAATTTGAACAAGTACATCATGAAATACACCAGATAGCCAATGACTTACTGTTGAAATATCAAGATGATAAGCAGGAAGAAGCACGTTCAGGACTTAGTCAACTTCGTATATGCTTTGATAAAATGGATCGTCTAATAAGTTCAGAGATCACCGCTTAATGTTGTTAGAGCAAGAACTAAAACTAGTTGTTAATAGTGACACGCCGATTGACTTATCTTTGTTGATTTTTCCGAATCAGATTATTGATAGCAATATAGTGACTATGCATTTGGTCAGCACTTATTTTGATACCAGTGAATTGCATCTAGTTTCGCAAGGTGTAGGGTTACGAATGAGAAAAAGTGATGATGTGTGGATGCAAACGGTCAAGACATCAGGCGATGTTAAAGATGGCTTGCATCAACGAGAAGAGTGGGAACACACTTTGGATACTGCCGAATGGGATTTGGCCAAATTAAAACAAACACCGCTGGCGAAAATAATAGAAAACTTGGTTATTTGGTCGAAGATTGGGCCTGTATTCACCACTGACTTTGAGCGTAAAACGCTACAACTTCGCTTGGATGATGGCACGCAAATCGAGCTGGCTTATGACCGAGGCAATGTTATTGCGGGCAATTTAACTCAGCCTATTCATGAAATTGAGTTGGAATTAAAATCAGGTAAGGTAGAACATTTGATTTTATTGGCTAATGAGTTACAACATCAGTTATCACTCAGCCCCAGCGATATCAGTAAGGCCAAAATGGGTTATAAATTATTAATGAGTAGAAAGTAAAAACTAGTTTTGTGTGAAATGTATGCCGTTGAACGTAGTGTCTTCGACAATCTGCTTAGCGGGTGATGTTTTACTGAGTTTCACTGCGTAAGCAAGAAATAAAAAATAGTCACTCAGTTTGTTTAGTATTGTATTTCTCACCAAGAACAATGTTACTGAGTCGATAAACCTCGATTGGTTTCAAACTTCCAGGTACGGATAATAGTCAGCATGTCATTACCTTTCAGCACATCTTCAGGAATGGCTGCATAGGGTGCACCGAGCCGTACAATTTTGACTGCGGCATCATCAAGTACTTTGTGCCCCGATGAGCGAGAAATCACAATACCATTGGGTGGTACACTGCCATCTGGGTTGATATCGACGGAAAGCATTAAACTGCCATTTAGTCCCTCACGTTTAGCCGCTTGAGGATAATTCATATTACCAATACGTTCGATCTTTATCTCCCATGATTTCATATACGCGGCAGCGGCATATTCTTTAGTCGAGGCAGAAACGCGAAGTTTTTTAGGCCGTTTACTGAGTGATCTAGCGGCATCATCCAATTGCTGTTGCAAGCTATCGATTTCGTTCCTTGCCTGAAACATGATGTCACTGGCTGATAAAGTTGGCGTGGCAGCTGCTGGTTCGACAATGTCGGCAAGATCAACTTGTTCTACCTTACGTTTGGCTATTTTTTTTGTGACCTTTTTAGTCTGTTGGGCAGGTGGTTTTGGTTTTTCGAGAATGGGTTTTGCGGGTTCGGGTTTAATTTCAGGCGTTTCAACTACGACTGGCTTAGGTTCTGCGATCGGTAATGGTTCACTTTCTGGGGTGGGCTGATCTACGATAGGAGCCGGTTCTGTCGGAGCCGTTGTTGCTGCTTTTTCTGCTATTGGGATCGGGGCTTCGGGACTGGGTTCTGGCGATTTCTCGTCCGTTTCTCCACCGCCTTCATTATTAACTTGTGCTAAATAATCTGCCTGTTCTGGTGACGTGTGAGTTTGCTGTTTTGCCAAGGTAATGTCGAGGCTAATTAACGGGGTATTTTTTGGTGGCGACGTGGCATCAAAACTCACACCTAATATAATCGTCAAATGAATGATAACTGAAAATACTAAAGTGAAAATAAGCCGGTCAACAACAGTAATTGTGCCCATATTTATGGTGTCATTTTTTCAATTTCACGAATAATCGGAGGATTAGCATTGTTGATCAGTCGAACACGTTCTACCATCTTGGGGCTAAGCTCTATCTGACCATCTGGTCGTACCAGCATAACACGGTCAATACCCATTGTTTGAGCGATCTGTGGCCAGTCTTTTCCTGCGACTAATAATGCGGTCGCCGCGGCATCTGCTTCAGAAGCATTAGTATGTAATACCGTTACCGAGGTGGCATCACGTGCCGGTAATCCTGTTCTTGGATCAATTATATGAGGGTAACGAGTACCTTCGTATTCAAAAAAACGTTCGTAATCGCCGGAGGTGAAGATACTTTCATCACCTTTCAGTGCGATAGAAGCCATCATGCCATCTTTGCGTGGATGGCGAATCCCGATTATCCAAGGTCGTTTACCGTGCGAGCCAATGGCTCGAAGATCGCCGCCAATATTTACAATAGCATTGGTGACCCCTAAACTTTGTAAGATGGCGATGGCGGCATCAACGGCATAACCCTTGGCAAAACCACCAAACTCAATCTTAACCATAGGGTTATCGCTACTCAGTTCACCATTATTAATATGAATATTGGCCATAGTTGGAATATTGCTCAGCCACTCGTTGATCGCTGCTGCACTTGGCGGTGAGTGCGAGACAAACCAGTCATCTTGGTTAAAACCCCATAAGGCAAAGAGTTTGCCAGCGGCGGGATTAAATAAGTTGTTGCTGGCTGTAGCGAGTGTTTTAGCTTGATTAATTAATGCTGCAACATCAGGCGTGACAGCGATGGCTTTTCCTTCACTTATAGATTTATTAATGGTGGTTAAAACGCTAGGGTGCCAAGCGTGCCATGTATTGTTAACGTCAGAAAAGGATTGCTCCAACAGTGCAACAGTCTTATCTGCTGTAGCTTCATCTACGCCATATAAACTGACATCAATTTCGGTGCCGAAAGCATCAAATTTAGCTTGGAGTGCTTTGTCATCATTATTGCCACAGGCGCTTAATGTTAATAGGCAAACCAATAGAAAAAAGCGCAATAAGATCATGATAATTGTTGCTCGATGCAGTCCATCAAATCCGCTGCAATATTAAGGTTAAATTGTGTATCTAATTCGCGTATACAGGTTGGGCTTGTGACATTGATCTCTGTGAGATAGTTGCCGATGACATCTAGGCCGACAAATAATAAGCCTTTTTCACGTAAAGTCGGGCCTACTTGTTGGCATATCCAGCGGTCACGTTCAGTTAAAGGTCGACCCTCGGCGCGGCCACCGGCGGCGAGATTACCGCGTGTTTCTCCTTCGGCGGGAATGCGTGCCAAAGCATAAGGTACCGGTTCACCATTAATCATTAATATCCGTTTATCGCCATCAATAATTTCAGGAATAAATTTTTGGACCATCACTGATTTTCGACCGTGATCGGTCAGTGTTTCGATAATCACGCTGAAATTAGGATCGTCCTGTTTTACTCTGAAAATCGATGCGCCACCCATGCCATCAAGCGGTTTGAGAATAATATCTTGATGTTGCTGGCGGAATTCACGAATCAGATGTTTTTTCCGTGCGACCAAGGTTGGTGGACAGCATTGTGGAAACCATGCTGTGTAAAGTTTTTCATTAGCATCGCGCAGACTTTGAGGATGGTTAACCACTAATACACCTGCCGCCTCGGCTTGTTCTAATAAATAGGTGCTGTAGATATATTCCATATCAAACGGCGGATCTTTACGCATTAATATGGCATCAAGATCGGATAAAGGTAGGGTTTGGCTATTACCTAATTCAAACCATTTTTCAGCGTTTTCGAATACACGAAGTGGTTTCATCTCTGCGGAGACGATACCTTGATGCAGGAATAAATCTTGCTGTTCCATGTAATACAACGACCAGCCCTTAGCTTGTGCCGCTAATAACATGGCAAAACTACTGTCTTTTTTTATGGTGATGGCTGAAATTGGATCCATCACGATGCCAATATGTCGACTCATGGTATGTTACTCATGCTGTAAATGTGAGTGTGAATTTTACCTGAAATTTGTGTTGTGGGTTTGCTTGCCATCTTTATAGTCAGAATTAATTGCCTGATTAGCTAGGTTCTATTCTTATAATTCGTCCTTTGTTATTGTAAGTAGCATTCTGATAGTTAATTATTAAGGGATGTTTTTTGATAAATACCGAGAATTATCAATATCAACTTGCTTAGCGAGCTAACGTTAGCAGAACTTTCAGTATATTTAGGCATTAAATATCCAGTTTGCTACGACAAGTGGGCTGGATATTCGCTATAATCATAGGGTTTTTGATTTTAGATTGTGATGTGTAATAAATGACGACTTCAGTAGTAACGGTGGCGGAAACGCCAAAAACTTTTCAGGAACTCATCCTGCGGCTCCAACAATATTGGGCGGAACAAGGCTGTGTCTTGCTTCAACCTTATGATATGGAAGTGGGTGCCGGTACTTTTCACCCTGCAACATTCTTGCGTGCAATAGGCCCAGAGCCTTGGAGTGCCGCTTATGTTCAGCCATCACGTCGTCCGACAGATGGTCGTTATGGTGAAAACCCGAATCGTTTACAGCATTATTATCAGTTTCAAGTGGTATTAAAACCATCGCCTATTAATATTCAAGAGTTATATATTGGCTCGTTACATATGTTGGGCTTAGACACCTCAATTCATGATGTACGTTTTGTAGAAGATAACTGGGAATCACCTACTTTAGGTGCGTGGGGCTTGGGTTGGGAAATTTGGCTAAACGGTATGGAAGTGACGCAATTTACCTACTTTCAACAAGTAGGGGGACTGGAATGTAGTCCTGTTTCAGGCGAAATCACCTATGGTTTAGAACGCATTGCTATGTATCTGCAAGGTGTAAATAGTGTCTATGATCTTGTCTGGTCTGATGGCCCGATGGGCAGAGTGACTTATGGCGACGTGTTCCACCAAAATGAAGTAGAAATGTCAGAATACAATTTTGACCATGCCGATGTTGACAGTTTATTCACTAATTTTGATAATTATGAACGTGAAAGTGCACGGATGATTGAAGCCGGATTGCCATTACCAGCCTATGAATTAGTATTAAAAGCATCTCATACATTTAATTTATTAGATGCCCGTAAAGCTATTTCAGTGACCGAACGTCAGCGCTTTATTTTGCGTGTCCGTACATTGGCTCGTGCGGTGGCTCAAGCATATTATGATCGTCGAGAATCATTAGGCTTTCCGATGTGTCCGTCTGTTAATAAGGAGGCGCAATCATGAGTGATATGACGGATAAGCGCGATTTATTAATTGAGTTGGGTACTGAAGAATTACCACCTAAAGCACTGAAAAAATTAATTCAAGCATTTGAAGCAGGTATTAAACAAGGTTTAGAAAAAGCGGAATTGAGTTTTGATGCTATTCGTTCTTATGCGGCACCGCGTCGTATGGCAGTGGTCGTTGATGGTTTAGCTATACGTCAACAAGATCGCGTAGTTGAACGCCGTGGCCCTGCGATTGCTGCTGCATTTGATGATGATGGCAATCCAACAAAAGCCTTACAGGGGTTTGCCCGTTCATGTGGTGCAACGGTTGATGATTTAGAAAAGTTAGAAACAGACAAAGGATCATGGTTAGTTTTTAAACAAGAACAAAAAGGCGCTGAAACAGCGACTTTGATTGTGGATATCTTGCAGCAATCGCTGAATGACTTGCCTATCCCAAAACGAATGCGATGGGGCGCCTTGCCAGGTGAGTTTGTTCGTCCTGTGCATTGGTTAGTCTTATTGTTTGGTGATGACATTATTCCTGCGGAGTTACTAGGTGTCTCTTCTGGTCGTGACAGCCGCGGTCATCGTTTCCACCATCCTGAAAAAATTCGTATTGATTCAGCACTAAGCTATGCCCCACAGTTAGAAACTGAAGGCCATGTGGTTGTTGATATGGTCGCCCGGCGTGCTGCTATTCATGGGCAGGTCTTAGAATTAGCAACGCAATTGGGCGGTCAAGCAGTCCTTAATGAAGACTTATTGGATGAAGTAACAGGTTTGGTGGAATGGCCCGTTGCCTTGTCAGGCTCATTTGATAAACGCTTTCTAGAGTTACCAGCGGAAGCCTTGATTTCCTCAATGGAAGAACATCAAAAATATTTTGCAGTACGTGATAAATCGGGCGAATTATTGCCATATTTTATTACCATTTGTAATATTGAAAGTCGTGATCCGACTCAGGTCATTGCCGGTAATGAACGTGTTATTTTACCAAGACTGAGTGATGCTGCATTCTTTTGGGATACCGATCGCAAGCGACCATTGGCAGATCGACAGGCGCAATTAAAGACCATTGTGTTCCAAAATAAATTGGGAACGGTATTTGATAAATCAGCTCGTGTCGCTAAATTAGCCGCCGTAATCGCCACTGAAATTGATGGTGATGCCGCTTTGGCAGAACGTGCCGCTTTGTTAGCTAAGTGTGACTTAGTGACGGAGATGGTCGGTGAGTTTCCTGATTTGCAAGGTATTATGGGTCGTTATTATGCGCATTTAGATGGTGAGCATAATGAAGTCGCTGAAGCATTAGATGAGCAATATTTACCGCGTTTTTCAGGCGATAAATTGCCACAAACAAAAACCGGTCAGGCAGTGAGTTTGGCAGAAAAGCTCGACACGCTAGTCGGCTTATTTGGGATTGGTCAGCCGCCAACAGGGGTAAAAGATCCTTTTGCTTTGCGTCGTGCAGCCTTAGGCGTCTTGCGAGTGGTGATTGAGAATAAACTCGATGTTGATTTAGTATTGTTGTTAGAGCAAGCTCAACAAGGTTTTGATGTTACCTTGACAGAGCAAGACGTAACAATGCAGGTGATGCGTTATTTATTTGAGCGTTTGCGAGGTTATGCTGGTGATCAAGGTTTCAAAACCGATGTTTTTGAATCGGTATTAGCTGTTCAGCCTACGCGGCCATTAGATTTTATGGCAAGATTGCATGCGGTAGCTGAATTTCGTCAGTTAGAGCAAGCTGAAGCATTAGCTGCCGGCAATAAACGAATTGGCAATATTTTGCGTAAAAATGATGCTGAGGGTGATCTAGCGATGATTGATCCTACTTTATTAGTTGAGCCAGCAGAACTAGCTTTAGCTGAAAAATTACATGCTGTTACATCAGTAATAGAACCGTTATTAATCCAGGCCGATTATGCTGGTGTATTAAACATTTTGGCTGATATGCGAGATACTGTTGATGGGTTTTTTGAGCAAGTGATGGTGATGGCTGATGATCTCACTGTGCGGAATAATCGACTAGCCTTGCTTAATCAAACTCGGGCATTATTTTTGGGTGTGGCTGATATTTCCTGTTTGCAGGAATAAGAGGAGAAAATCGAAATGTCGCTGATAATACTGGATCGAGATGGGGTGATTAACCATGATTCGGATGACTTTATTAAGTCACCCGCTGAATGGAAACCTATTGAAGGCAGTTTAGAGGCCATTGCCCGCTTAAATTATGCGGGTTATCGAGTGATTATCATTACCAATCAATCCGGTATTAGCCGTGGACTACTGGATGTTGAAACACTTAATCACATCCATAGTAAAATGCGGCGAATGTTAGCGCAAGTTGGCGGCAAGATAGAGGCCATCTTATTTTGCCCACATGGTCCAAAAGATGAGTGTCTATGCCGAAAACCACAAGATGGATCGTTTTCTGAATTGGCAAGTCGATTACGGATTACGCTTAAAGACGTACCCGCAGTTGGGGATTCTATACGAGATATTCTAGCCGCCCAAGCTGCGGGTGCCACACCGATTTTAGTGCGTACAGGTAAGGGCGAGAAAATGCTAGCAAAAGGAATACCCGAAGGTGTTGTTGTCTATGATGATTTGGCAGCAGTAGTGGATGCATTATTGGATCCAACAATCTGATGCTGTTATTACGCTCCTTAGTTTTTGTATTTCTTCATGTTTTGACTGCGATTGTCTTTTCATTATTAGGCGTATTACTTCTACCCCTGCCATTCAAATGGCGCTACATGGCGGTGAGCCGCTGGGCCGTGCTCAATTTATGGCTGTTGGACAAGATTTGTGGTGTTCGCTACGAAGTTGAAGGTCGAGAAAATATTTCAGACCAAGCCAGTGTTATTTTATGTAAACATCAATCGTCATGGGAAACCTTAGCATTGCAAGCCGTATTTCCACCGCAAGTTTGGGTATTGAAACGTGAGTTATTGTGGATACCATTTTTTGGTTGGGGTTTAGCCTCGTTAAAACCAATTGCTATTGATCGCGCGGCTGGCAGGCAAGCATTAAATCAAATTATCGAGCAAGGGAAAAAAAGATTATCCGCGGGTTATTGGGTTGTAGTATTTCCTGAGGGAACACGGATCCCTTCGGGTCAAATGGGCCGGTTTGGGGTAGGCGGTGCGAAGCTAGCCGTTGAGTCTGGCGTGTCCGTTACTCCAGTGGCACATGATGCAGGTAAGGCATGGCCGCGACATGGTTTTATTAAATACCCAAGTGTTATTAAGTTGGTCATTGGCCCTGTGATTAGTAGCCAAAATAAAACGGCAGCAGAACTCAATCAGATTGTACATCAATGGATGGCTAGTCAAATGCTAGCGTTAGAAGGTCAGCAGGCAAACATTCCAGAAAAAGAGGGTGCAAGACATGGATAGACCGGAAGGGATTTTACGATTGATGTTGGTGGATGATTCATTAACTGATGCCGATAATATTACCAATGTACTGCGAAGTGCAGGCCATACTGTCAGGGGCGCACGTCAAGATGTGTTGGCTAACTTAGAGTTGGCTTTGGCGGACTCGTCATGGGATTTAGTTTTGTGTCGAGATACGTTGGCTAGCGTTTCTCCACGTGATGTACTTAATTTAATTCACCGCTTGGGAAGAGATATCCCTTGCATTGTACTCGCCACAAACATTGAAAATATGGCAGATTATTTTCATCTTGGCGCACAAGATATTATGACGTTTGATGACACTGAGCGTTTGAAGTTTGCAGTGGCAAGGGAGTTGAAAAACTTGTTTGTACGCCGATCAAGTCGCCGAAATGAACACGCCTTACGTGAAAGTGAAAAGCGGGCAAAATTATTATTAGATAGTTCGCGTGATGCTGTAGCTTATATGCATGAGGGTATGCATATTTATGTAAATCAAGCTTATTTAGCCTTATTTGGTTATGAAGAGTCTGAAGATGTAGATGGCTTGCCGATGTTAGATATGGTGGCCTTAGACGATCATGCTAAATTTAAAGCCTTTTTGAGGCAGTACTCTGAGCAAAAAAATACTAAATCCACGCTGTTATCAGTGTTGTGCATGAAGGCTAATGGCGACAGTTTTCCCGCTACTGTCGAGTTTACGCATGCTGAAATCGAAGGCGAAGCCTGTATTCAAGTGGTGATCCGTGATGAAAATTCACAAGAGGCTGCGGTTTCAGATGAAAAATTATTATTACTACGCGATTATGATGTTTTAACTGGCTTATTCAGCCGTGTTCGGTTTATGGATGAACTTGACCTTACTGTTAGTAAAGCCAGTGATGGCAAAGGTATTTCTGCATTATTGTATTTGGAGTTTGATAACTTTCAAATTATTAAGGAAGATGTGGGTTTGTCTGCTAGTGAGGAAGTGTTGAAAGAAGCGGCTGGTTTATTGAGTAATATTTTAGAAGATAATGAATTATTAGCGAGATACTCAGATCAGGTTTTCACTGTGATCATTTCTAGTGGCGATAATGATTATGTTGATCGACGTGCAGAGGCATATAGAGAAACTATTGAAGATTTTGTTTCCCACGCGAATGGCAAAATGGTGGACTTGCGATGTAGTATTGGCATTAGTCGGATCACGGAAAGTTTTTCAACGGAAGTGATTTTAGAGAATGCTAATAAGGCCTGTATGCAGGTGCAGAAAAAAGGTGGGAATAGTGTTGCACGTTATCAAACATCTAAAACCCAAGCGGGAGATACAACTAATAATGAAGCACTATTTTGGCAAGAAAATATCCGTGACGCGTTAATAAATAATGGATTTGTGCTTAATTATCAACCCATAGTAAGCTTGCATGGCAAAGAGCAAGAACTTTACGATGTGCTTGTTAGAATGAGGGGTACGAATGGTCAACTGATTGTCGCTGAAGACTTTATTGACCATGCTGCTGATGACGCTTTGATGTTAGGGATAGATGAATGGGTTATATCACAGGCATTAATTAGTCTAGTCGAGCATCGGAAACAGCATCCCAGAACCCGATTTTTTATTAAGTTATCCAAGCCTATGTTAGCGAAGAAGGAATTTGTTGATTGGCTTGTCGCATTATTACGTCATCATCAATTAGATGGATCTGCGTTAGTGTTTGAAATTAGTGAAACAGCAGCATTAGAAAATTTAGAACAAGCTCAAGCGGTGATTATCAAGTTAAGGGAAATTGGTTGTGAATTCGGCCTAGAGCATTTTGGATCAGGCTTAGATTTTTCATATAGTTTGAGTGTATTAGATGTTGATTATCTGAAAATCAATGGTTCATTTGTAGAGAATATGGCTCAAGACTCAGAGAACCAAGCGGCAGTAAAAGCAATAATCGAGATGAGTAATCAAGCCGGTAAACAATGCATTGCTGAGTTTGTATCTGATGCAAATAGCTTGGCCTTGTTATGGCGTTTGGGTGTCGATTACGCAATGGGATTTTATATACATAAACCATCAGACACTCCCGATTATAATTTTGAAGATGATGATTTATAGAAGTAACTTTCAGCATGACACTGTAGAACTAGGAACCTGCTAATAGTGAGTTGTTAGCAAATATCGTCTTAAGGCATTAATGCGATCTTCAATTCTAGGATGAGTCATAAATAATTCACTTAAATCACGCTCCTCTCCCTAAAGCATTAAGTTGATCTGGTAAGGCTTCGGTCGATGTTGAATTGAGACGTTGTAATGCAGCAATAATTTTATTCGCGCCAACTAATTTAGCTGTACCCTCATCAGATCGAAATTCACGGCGGCAACTAAACTACATCTCAATAATACTGGTTAGAAGAACTAGCACTAACTCTGCCACGACCACGTTCATTTTTAAATACAATATCATCTATAATATGATCAATTACCCGCGATAAAACGATTACAAAGGTATCTATAACACCTTGAATTGAGGTCATAGTCACCATATCTTCGTTTGAAATATGACTAATTTCATGGGCAAGTACTGCCTCAACGTCACCTTTTGTCATCACTTGTAATAAGCCACTTCTCACTGCAAGCAATGCATTCTTTTTATTAATACCTGTTGCAAATGCGTTGGATGAGGCTGACTCGTAAATGGCTACTTCTGGTATGCCAATACCAGCTTGTTGAGCTTGACGTTGAATAGTTGAAACTAACCAGCATTCAGTTTAATTCTTTGGTGAAGTGATAACTTGATCGCTCGTCATCCCTTCGCAGTCCACTTAGAAATTACTATCGAGATAATAGAGCCACTAACTCTTATTACAGTGGCTTAAACCAGCAAGGCATTTATGTTGAGATCAATACCTTGTTGATCATGTAATCCTTCGAAGCCAAACAGGCGCACGGAGATGCTGAGTACAGCAACAATAGCAATGTTAGTAACCAAAAGAAGTGCGATGCGCTTATCATTCCTAAGTTGAGATAAATCTTTATATGGCGCTGGCGTAAGTTTTTTTAAATAGTCGTGGCCAGTTGCCTTAGAATCTTTTGTTCAATCTCTAGGTGTAATTGAATCGCAGGAATATTCTTATTGGATTCGACGCGAGAAGTACAAATGGGTTCACCTTGCTTAATGATTAATCCAGCGGTGGGAAGATCATGACACTCAGCAGGCCAAACCATATTTTCAGGAATAATAAGCTCTGACGAAGCGTAATGATAAAGTAAAGAAGTTGCGGTTTTATTTAGGGGGAGCTGCGGATTCGGTAGTTGACCTAAACTAGCATCGAGATGCTGTTGGAATAAAGCTGCTTTGTTATTAATAAGTTCTGCTGATGCACTTATGCGAGGATTAACCTCAAGGATTAATAACTCATTTTTATCTGAGATAATGAAATCTAAACTGTTTAATCCCACTAAGGATATTGCTGTAGTGAGTTGGTTGACCACTTTATATATGTAGTCTTTGTGTGATGCTGAAAGCTGCCAAGCTGACTCGATTCTGCCAAGACGAAAGGGTGTTTGATTATTAGGTGCGAGATATTGTCGATTGATACTTGCTAAGTGAGCGTGATGACCATCTGCTAAAAATAGGCAAGAGCCGCTCTTTCCAGAAACAAAGCGTTGATAATAAAACGCTGCATTAATTTTATTAATATTCAATGTTACATATTGAATATGTGTGCCACCTAATCCGGTAGCCTGTTTTTTGAGCCAAGTTAAATCATCGTAAGGTAGTTCAAACTGAGTGTCGGGATAATTTACAACATGTTGATCTAATAAATCAAAAAACAAAGTAGGGGTTTTAATGCTGTGTATGATGTCTGGCGTATTTCCTATAAGGTGAATATTGGCAGGTAATGGGAGTAGCAAGTGGTAACAAAGTTCAATGCCACTGCCACAAATAAGCATGCACGGTTCTCCTCTCGTCAGCTTAGACAATGCGGTGAAAATACTTGTGTGAGTTAATTTCGCAAAGGATGGTAATAATTGCCAGCGTTCGGCGACAGCTAATAAATCGCTATCCCCATAGCAATCAGCCACCCAAACGGTGTAACCGGCTTGGGTGGCTGATTGCGCTAAGAAGCGTCCACTTTGTGCAAAAATCAGTATGGGAATATGCTGAGTTTGCATTGTACTATTTTTAATTAAACGAGCTGACGAGCACCATCAAAAGCATTACGGAAATCAAGATAAACAGGTTTTTCAGCTTCTAAGGTTTCTCTTAGCAATGCATGTTGCAGTTTGTATTTCACATTACCTACAGCAAGTGCACCAATGCCGACTGCACCTTTAGAGTTTACGGCAAGCACCAATGGTTCACCCGAATCCATGATTCCAAGACCTTCAATACCGAGTGGTGAAACAGCATTAACATCGCCCGCTACTTTAAGCTGTTTAGCATCTTCTAATACCGAAGCATTTAATACTTGAATTCCCGCTTTTGCAGTGCAAAAAACAAGATCTGCATTTGATAATAAACGTGCTTTATCGGCATCAGATGCAGCAGCAGTAGCCCGTAAAGTCACGCCGTAACGATTTTTAGCTTCTTTAGCAAAATCGAGTGCTGTATCAATTGAAAAGTGATCAACAATAGTCGTATCTGCACCTTGTTGGGCCACGATTACTGCGGTAGCTAAACCAACAGGACCCGTACCACCAAAGACAATTGCACGCATGCCCGATAAGGGTAAATCGAAGTTCTTCTTCAGGTCTCGCTCTACGCAAGCAACGAGTGCTGCCGCAGTCGTGAAGGCACCACTTGGATCAGCAAACACAGAAACTTCGAAAGGAGGAACCATGGCTTTTTTAGCAGCATCTAACATGTCCATCGCTAGACCAATATCACGCCCACCGATAAACATGCCTGTTTTTTTGACGCCAGCAGGGCCGCGAGAGAATATAGCATCTTGAGTAAGGCCTGCGACTTCTTCTAACTTAACGTTACTGTATGGAATGACCACTTCGTAGCCAGCATCTACAGCCATATTGATATCAAATGGACTATTATGAACCATAGGGTCAATCATATGAACAATCGAACGTTTTGACATGTTTATTCCTCAAAATATAGTTTGTATTAGTAGTTTATAGACATAATAATCGTTATTAGCTAGTCGTTTCAATGGTTGCACCCTGCTTGTTGGCTAGGGCAATGCTGAAACTGAGCTGATTGTCAGCGGATAATATTGATTGAGCGTAATTCATTAAGTCGGTGATGAGTGATGTAGCGGCGATTTCACTATCAACAAATACCACACCTGTTGGTCCCCAAGAGCTTTGCGCTACACCGGGGTGACCAAGTTTAAGTGCATGTTCTAATACGCGAGCTACGTTATCACTGGTATAACGGCCACCTTGAGCCGGCGCAAAGTGATCACCGATTAACCGTTGAATTTTAGTTATAGCATCACCAAATTGGTTTAAATCGTTTTCGACTAATGCGGGTAATAATTGCATTAGGCTTATGTGACAAATAGCCTGTGAATTTAATAGTGGAAATTTAGCGAGCTTAGTGAATGCATTTTTTTCTTGTAGGCCATGTACACCCTTATGTTCCGGATCCATAATCAGCACCATTCGCCATTCATTAGGTAATTGATGATGTGCTAATAGTGGAGGCGGGGTGCTATGGTTTGGCTTATTGCCACCATCAATAATAAAACCGCCCAGTTGAAATGTCGCTATACCAATACCTGAACGCTTACCACGACCTAATTGCTGTGCGATCTGGGTAGTAGTTGCATTGATGCCATTTAATCGGCACAGAGCTGTGCCGAGTGCCAAGGCTAATTGCGTGCCAGAACCAAACCCAGAATGTTCAGGAATTAGTTGCTCAATTGTGATTGCCACATTCCGGTTAGAGACCCCAATATCTTTGCCTAAGCTTTGATTGAATGTAGCGAGTAATGCTTCTGTTTTTTGAATGATTTCAGGACTGGCACATTGGCCGGTAATACTGACATATCCGGCCCTCTGCACCTTAATAATCGTATAATGACTATCTATGGCAAGTCCGATACTGCCAAATTTTCTACCAGAATCCCCATTAAGATCGAGAAAACCTAAATGGAGTCGAGCTGGAGCACTCACCCGTACAACTGTGTTCAGATGAGTGTTATCCTGTTGCTTTGATGTCACTATTCGCTATCGATCTTACAGGCAATATCGTAGATCGTTGTTTCATCTAGGAATTGATCATTTGATTCAAATAAAGATGAGACTGAGCCACGATGGACTTTCATTTTAAAGTTACCGATAGCTATGGCACCATAAAATTTAACACCTTCTTTCTCAGTACCATTATCCATGACTTCAATACCCTCAACACCTAGTGGTGGTACAGCATTAACGTCGGCAATAACTTCTAATGTTTCACTTACTAGCCAAGCTGATTTTGGTAGTACACAGACACCCGCTGGGCCACTTGCAATGGCAACATGAGCATCTTTTAATAAGCCTTTCACTGCTTCATCACTACGACTTTCACCTGGTGTAACATCGACGCCATAGGCTGCTTTCATTTGATCTGTAATCACTTTTGCACGCGCTAAACTACGAGAAGTAATAACGACTTCACTGGCACCTTCTTTTAAAAAATAAAGTGCAGAACGTTGGCCTACAGGACCAGATCCTAAGATAACGACTTTTTTACCTGTAATATCATAGTTAGTCATTACTTTGCGTGCAATAGCTGCCGCCGTGGTGTTGGAGCCATTTGGATCAAGCATTACCGAAACGCGAACAGGGCCAAAAAAGGCTTTTTTAACTGCCTTGCCGACAAGTTCACTCGCAGCTACGTTAGAACCACCAATAAAAATTGCACTGTTTTTTAAGTTTTTTCCTCCGCGAGTAAAGATCATTCCATGGACATGAGGTGTTACATTGTCCCGAGTTATACCGCCATAAGCCATAATATTGTCAACGCCTGCGTCATAGGCAACAGCTTGGTCAAATGCACTGACAACAGGGTCGGTATCAAGATGAAGTAACAATTTTTTCATGGGTCTCTCCTGCCCAGTGGTATGGGTCTATATAATATTAAGTATGTAAAGGTGTAAAACTATAAAGTCTACCTTAATTACTCCAACTTATCATGCCGTTGAGAATAAAATTATCTATGTTGTTGCTGTTGATAAGGATACGAATTGGTAAAGTTCGGGTATGATGCAATTTTGTGTATCAACGAGTTCAGGAACTATAAGGTTGAGACATGAGTCAGATGAAATCTCACGATGAATAATTTAGGAGTTAGTTGATGAATAAAGCGGGAATAACACTGTTAATGACTGGATTGCTTGCGCTTCCAGGAATTAGTTCGGCCAATGACTTTACCACTGTCACACGTGTCCAATATGTTCAAGATTGTATTGCGTCTAGTCAGGGAAAAATGAATATTTATGAAGCAACAAATAAATGTTCATGTGTTATTGATAAATTAGCAGAATCGTTTACACAAACCGAATTTGAAGACGCTGATACGGGGTTTCAATACCGTAACTTACCGGGCGACCGAGGCGCTATGTTTAGAGATGATAGCGATGTAGTGGATGGCATCAGTGAATTTCAAAAAGCGCATGCAGAAGCCTATAAAAGCTGTCGCATGCGCTAATAATAAAAAACGTTTCACCTGAAAAAAAGGCCGTATATCAATACGGCCTTTTTTTTGGGATAAATTTAGTGCTTACTAAATGTCTTTATGTCCACTAAAAATCTGACCTTTACTATCAGTCGCATCAGCTTTTAATGTTCCTTTTTCAGTTGGTGTAAAGGTAAATCGAATACTAGGATCTTCACTAACAGAAATACCCGTATCAACTGATAATAATGATTTATCATCATAAGTGATATTAATGTTTTTGACATAATGGGCTTCAATATACCGACGGGAAGCTTGGTCAAACTGTAAACCATTGTAGTTAGGATGGCTGATGATCACTTGTGCTTGTACTGGCTCGCCTACTGTTGGTGTACGCATCCGAATTTGCATTTTTCCTAAGCGGGCTAGGGCTGCGGCAGCATCTTTACCAGCAGGTGCACTACAACCACCTGATGCTTTTACAAAGCGCGATACCATATGTAAGGAACCATCGTTCATTTCGGCGATCGCCCGAACGAAGGTGTATTGATCAACACGCATACGAGTAGATATATCAATTAATCCTAATGTTGGCGATAAGTGAAAGTTCGCTGAATAAGGTTCAGGATTATTATCAACTATAATATGAATATTTTTGATGTATTTATCGGCAGTTTGAGGAACGAGCGACTTTATTGTAATCGGCACAATTGCGGCATCCTCAGCGCGCTTAGGCGCTTCGATCACTAATAGATCTGTCGCATCTTCACGAACGATTTTATCACCAAAATAAGCTATCTTTAGTGTAGGCCATAGTGGCTCTTTCGGTGTGGCGGCATGGGCGGTTAGCCCAAAAGACATCAGAGCAAAACTGATGACAATAAGATTAAATATACGACTAGACATGCTTTCTCTCCATTATTATTATTCCCATTCGAGTTCAACGAATGATGCTGTGATGTTACGACGATGATACAGTTGAAAAAGTTCCCAGTTATTGGTTTCTTCAAGTCCTACGTTTTGGGTCGCTTCTTCTATAGTGCCCATATTATTGATGATTTCACGAATTTCATTTCTCAATACTGTAAAATACCTTATTTGAGCTAACAAGCCTTTTTGCCACTCCTTACTTCCAGCGTTGCCATGACCTGGGATGACAAAGTTAAGATCCATAGATTGTAATTGTTGCATCGTCGTAAGCCACCCATTAATGCTGCCATCGAGTGCAGGCATGCGGCCTATAAATAACAGGTCACCCGTCCACAGCGTTTTAGTTGAGTTATCTAACACGGTTAAATCGTTGTCAGTATGTGAGGTTGAATAGGCCGTGAGTGTCAAAATGCGATTTCCGAGGTCGATAGTTATTGGCTGACCTACTGAAACGGTAAGAGTGGGGCTAATAAATTCACTGCCGGTGTACGCTTTGCCAAGTACCTCTTCGAATGTTTTAGAAAAATATTCTTGTCGAGCAGCGATGGCTGCAGGCAGTTTCTCATGGCCAATAAATTGCGGTGAATCGTCTTTAAAGGCTGCATTACCGAGTAGATGGTCGGGATGAACATGGCTATTAATGACGTAACAGACGGGTAAGTCTGTTTGTTTTTTGATCGCACTTAGCAAATAGGTGCCTTCAAGATAGCTTCCACCACTATCTATTACTGCAACACAACGTTCGCCTATGATAAAGCCAACATTGGCGATGGCGCCAATGTTTTGTTCTGAAGGATCTTCATGAACACCTTGGTGATAAAAAATACCTGTACTGACCTCTGATACAGAATAATTTTCATCGGCACAGCTAGAAGTTAAAAAGGTAAGTGCAAATAAACCTAGAATGTTTGAAAGTGCTTTCATAGAAATCAACAACCCTAATATATATATAACATGCTGGTACAATAACCCATATTTGAAATCATATTCCAGTTTGAGAGATTAATAAATGACCATTCGCACCCGATTTGCTCCTAGTCCCACCGGTTACTTACATGTTGGAGGCGCACGTACGGCCTTATTCTCATGGTTGTACGCGCGCAAACATGGTGGAAAATTTGTTTTAAGAATTGAAGATACTGATTTAGAGCGGTCAACCGAAGAGTCCGTAAACGCGATATTAGAAGGTATGACATGGCTCGGTCTGGAATATGACGAAGGACCTTTTTATCAAACGCATCGTTTCGACCGTTATAAAGAAGTAATCGCACAATTGATGGCACAGGGTGATGCATACCATTGCTATTGCTCAAAAGATGAGTTGGAAACGATGCGTGAACAGCAACGCGCTAATAAAGAAAAGCCACGTTATGATGGCCGTTGTCGCCATGTAACAACGTCACGAGAAGGTGTGCAGCCTGTTATTCGATTTAAAAACCCGCTGGAAGGTAGCGTGATTGTTAAAGATGTCGTTAAAGGCAATGTAGAATTCCAAAATAGCGAATTGGATGATTTAGTCATTGCTAGACCTGATGGCACACCAACTTATAATCTAACGGTTGTTGTTGACGATTTAGATATGGCTATGACGCACGTTATTCGAGGTGATGATCACTTAAATAACTCACCGAGGCAGATTAATATTTTTAAAGCATTGGGTGCCGAACCACCAATTTTTGCTCATCTCCCGATGATTTTGGGTGATGATGGTGCGAGATTATCTAAACGACATGGTGCTGTGAGTGTTATGAGTTTCCGTGATGAAGGCTTTTTACCTGAAGCTTTATTGAATTATTTAGTTCGTCTAGGGTGGTCTCATGGTGATCAAGAAATTTTCACGATTGATGAAATGGTACAGTTTTTTGATATCAAAAATGTGAACAAGTCGGCATCGAGTTTTAATACTGATAAATTATTATGGCTTAATCAGCAATATATCAAAGCAAGTTCACCTGAACACATTGCCCATCATTTAAGTTGGCACATGGGCACAATCGGTGTTGATCCAACACAGGGCCCTGAGTTATCAAAAGTAGTAGTTCTACAACAAGAGCGAGCAAAGACATTAGTTGAAATGGCAGCAAATAGCCTATTTTTCTATAAAGAAATAACCGAATTTGATGATAAAGCTGCCCGTAAAAACCTAACAATAGACAGTCTGGTGCTGCTGGATGATATGCAAAATCGTTTATTAGCATTACCTGAATGGTTGGCTGAAGCCATTCATACTGAAATAAAAGACTGTTCTGTTGAAAGAGAAGTCGGTATGGGCAAGGTGGCACAACCTATTCGGGTGGCAGTTACTGGTAATACGATGTCACCACCTCTCGATTTAACTCTCGAATTGCTTGGGCGTGAGCGAACTTTAGCAGCGATCTCTTTGGCAAAGACTTGGATTTATAAAAATATTGAAACTCAATCTTAATTGCAATAGGTTTTTCTACTAGGGTATGAGCGCAGATTAGTGGTGGTACCTCTGTCATAGGTAAGAATTAATGAGAATATTGAAGATCTACCACTTAAGTAATAGTCCTTTAGTTTCACTAACTTAGAGGGTCGGGAAGTTTTTCCCGAAAAGAATGTGATAAAAGTCTTGGAAAAAGCAGGAAAGATGCTTGACTATCAGTTTTGAGACGATTAATGTTAGCCAACGCATGGAGCTCAGAACGAGTTCATCGTGTCGTAACATAACTATAAAAAGCAATTAGAGGAAATTTTTAATGAAGCTGAAAACATTATCAATCGCAATGATGGCATTAGCCGCTACTGGTGTAGCAACTGCTGATGAAATCTTGACAATGCAAAAAAATGAAAATAACTGGGTGTCTGCTGCCGGTAACTATAACAACCAACGTTATAGCGAACTTGCTCAAATCAACAAAGATAACGTTGCTGATTTGAAAATGGCTTGGACTTTCTCAACAGGTGTTTTACGTGGTCACGAAGGTAACTCTTTAGTTATCGACGGTACTATGTATGTCCACACTGCATTTCCTAACATCGTTTTCGCTCTTGATTTAAATAACGACGGCGCGATCAAATGGAAATATGAACCAAAACAAGACTACGATGAAACAGTACCTGTCATGTGTTGTGACACGGTTAACCGTGGTTTAGCATACGGTGACGGTAAAATCTTCTTGAACCAAGCAGATACTACGTTAGTTGCTTTAGACATGAACAGCGGTGCGGTTATCTGGTCTCACAAGCGTGATGATCCAAAAACCGGTGCCACAAGTACTGCTGCTGCACACGTATTTAAAGATAAAGTATTAGTTGGTATTTCTGGTGGTGAGTTCGGTGTCCGTGGTTACATCAAAGCGTATGACCTAGCCGGTGCAGAAAAATGGCAAGTTTACAGCACGGGTCCTGATGCTGAAATGGGTTTCGATCCTGCTAAAACAATGGAAATGCTGAAACCAGTTGGCAAAGATTCATCTTTGAAATCTTGGAAAGGCGACCAATGGAAAATTGGTGGTGGTACAACATGGGGTTGGTATTCTTACGATCCTGATTTGAACATGTTCTACTATGGTTCAGGTAACCCATCTACATGGAACCCTGCTCAACGTCCTGGTGACAACAAATGGTCAATGTCTTTATTCGGTCGTGATTTAGATACTGGTATGGCAAAATGGGTATATCAAATGACGCCATTCGATGAATGGGATTATGATGGTATCAATGAAAATATCCTTGCCGAACAAAAAGTTAACGGTAAAATGCGTAAGACTTTAGTGCATTTCGATCGTAATGGTTTTGGTTACACTATGGACCGCGCAACGGGTGAATTGTTAGTTGCTCAAAAATTCGATCCAGCAGTAAACTGGTCTAACGGTGTAGATCTTAAAACAGGTCTTCATGATCGTGTTGCTAAATACTCAACAGCACGTAACGGTGCTGATGTAAACACAACAGGTATTTGTCCTGCGGCGTTAGGTTCTAAAGATCAACAACCTGCGGCTTACTCTCCACGCACCGGTTTATACTACGTTCCAACGAACCATGTATGTATGGATTATGAACCGTTTGAAGTTGAATACACGTCAGGTCAACCTTATGTTGGTGCGACATTAAACATGTACCCAGCGCCAGGTGGCACACACTTAGGTAACTTCATTGCTTGGGATGCACGTGTAGGTAAGATCGTATGGTCTAACCCAGAACGTTTCTCAGCGTGGTCTGGTGCTTTAGCAACGGCTTCTGATTTGGTCTTCTACGGTACATTAGAAGGTTACCTCAAAGCAGTTGACGCGCAATCTGGTCGTGAGCTTTACAGATTCAAAACTGCGTCAGGTATCATCGGCAACGTCAACACTTACAAGCATGATGGCAAACAGTTTGTCTCAATCTTGTCAGGTGTGGGTGGTTGGGCTGGTATCGGTATGGCTATCCCTAGCTTAGAAAATGACACAGATGGTCTTGGTGCAGTTGGTGCTTACAAAGCGCTATCTAGCTGGACTAACTTGGGTGGTATCTTAAGCGTATTTAGCCTATAAGACCTTTATTTATTAATCTTTTTTAATAGATAAAACCTTAATAAAGAAGCTCGGCACTCGTGTCGGGCTTTTTTTTGACTGTACATAAGCGATAGAAAAATAATAAGTTTATAGGCTATACAAATAATGTTTTTAGACAATACCTATCTATACGTTGAGCACCCATAACGTTAAAGATAGTATCCTTAATGCTATTTAATAGTATTCACTTCTAATTCAATAAAAATAGTTAATTATTTAAGATATAAGAATTTAATCAACATCTTGAAGATTAGACGATTATTACAATTTACCAAATAGAACTTTAATAAATAGTATAAACGCGCTAGAATCGCGCGTTTTTATAAGGACTAGATCAATGAATCAGGCATCAGCACAATTATTAACCGATTATTACGCCGCGTTTAACCGTCAAGATATGGCTGCATTTCTTGATATGCTAACGGATGATATCATTCATGATATTAATCAAAGTTCGCGTGAAGCCGGTAAACAAGCATTCTCAAAATTCATGGATCGCATGAATGCACACTACAAAGAACAAATTGTTGATATTTCAATTACAACTAATGAAGCAGGCGATCGAGCTGCTGTTGAATTCACAGTACTAGGAGAGTACTTGTCTACGGATGAAGGTTTACCAGAAGCGAACGGCCAAAAATACAACTTACCTGCAGGCGCATTTTTTGTTATTCGTGATGGCAAAGTAGCGCGTGTGACTAACTACTACAATCTTGAAGATTGGATAGCTCAAGTTGTTGGTTAACTAGCAACATGCTAACTTTAAAACGCCTGTCGGGTGAACAATTAGTTGAATATATACCTGAACTCGCACTATTGCGGATTCAGGTTTTTCGCGATTTCCCCTACTTGTACGATGGCGATCTGGCTTACGAAGAACGTTATTTACAAACCTATATTCAAGCACCTGATAGTGTGATTGTGTTGGCATTTGATGGTGATAAAGTTGTCGGAGCTTCCACAGGTATTCCACTTAAATACGAAACCACTGAAGTCAAAAAACCATTTATCGATGCCGGTTACGACGTTGATAAAGTATTTTATTGTGGTGAATCCGTCTTGATATCTGATTATCGGGGTCAAGGTGCTGGCGTGGCATTCTTTGAACATCGCGAAGCGCATGCCCGTGTAAGTGGTGGTTTTGAGTATTCCTGTTTTTGTGGAGTACAGCGTCCCGAAAATCATCCTGCTCGCCCAACAGACTTTATACCCTTAGATAATTTCTGGCGTAAACGAGGTTATCAAAAGCATCCAGAACTCAATACTACATTTAGTTGGAAAGAGCTTAATGAACAACACGAATCGCCAAAACCAATGACTTTTTGGATGAAACAGCTGTAATGACTAAACTAAAAGTAGCCGCCGCCCAGTATGACATTGGCTTTTTTTTGCAATGGTCTGACTTTGCGGACAAGTTGACGAAGTGGATTAGCCTAGCCGCAGATCAGCAAGCAAAATTATTGGTGTTACCAGAATATGGCAGCATGGAGTTAGCTTCATTATTCGGTGAACAAGTTTATAAAGATCTCAACGGTCAATTACATGCCATGCAAACTGTTTATCCACAATGGCAAGCATTGCATAAAGAATTAGCACGTCAATTTGATGTGATTATTTTAGCTACATCTTACCCCGTGATACAAGAAGATGGTACATTCCGTAATCGAGCAAATCTCTTCGGTCCTGATGGCTTAGTTGCTTATCAAGACAAATTGATCATGACACGATTTGAAAATGAACAATGGTTAGTCAAAGCAGGTAAAGAAATCAAAGTCATTGATACCGATATTGGTAAAATCGGCATTAATATTTGTTACGACTCTGAGTTTCCATTGATCACTCGTCAACAAGTGGCAGCAGGTGCTGATCTGATATTGGTGCCAAGCTGTACTGATACTGAAGCTGGATTTCATCGCGTTCGTATTGGTTGTCAGGCGCGAGCCTTAGAAAACCAATGTTATGTTATTCAATCACCTACATTTGGCAATGCTGCATGGTCAGAAGCGGTGGACGTCAATACCGGCAGAGCTAGTATCTATACGCCTGTGGATTATGGCTTTCCTGATAATGGCATTTTGGTTGAAGGTTCAAAAGATGTTGCACAGTGGGTCTATGCTGACTTAGATCTGGCTGAAATTGCTCGCGTTCGTAAAGAAGGTCAGGTATTTAATTATCGTGATTGGCCGAAACAAGAAAGCTTATTAGCTTCATAAAGGAAGCTATAGTTTCAATAATAGAAACCTAGGTATCTACTGGGTTACGTCCATTACTTTTTGTTCGGAAAAGTGCCTTATCAGCACGAGTGGTTAACTTTTCAAGTTTCTCGTCACTGTAATGATAGGAGCCCCCCCAAAAAAACTTGTTGTTTGGCTATTCATTATTATTTTCTGTATGAAAAACCGATAGGTATAGATGACTATAAAAAACCCATAAAACATGTATGGATGAAGGTTTTGCCAACACAGTATAAAATAGGGCGATAATTATTCACTCCCACTGCGAGAGTACCCGCAACTTAAAGGACACAAGATGTTAAGCCAGCCACAAATCGAACAAATTGTTAACGATTATCAAGATCCATCTGCATTAATGACCTTTGGCGATTCCAAAGCAAAAGTAGTTATTAAAATAGAAGGTAATAGCGTCAACGTAGCTGTAACGTTGGGTTATCCAGTGAAGGGCTATATTGCAAGCTTACAAACGGGTTTATTGGCCGAATTAAAGCAGCAGACACAATCAGATGACGTGACCGTTGCAATAGACTGGAAAGTCACTAAGCATAAAGTACAACAAGGTATAAAAGGTGTTGCTAGCGTTAAAAACATTATTGCCGTTGCCTCTGGAAAAGGCGGTGTTGGTAAATCAACCACATCAGTCAATCTGGCGCTCGCCCTTGCGGCAGACGGTGCTAAGGTTGGTATTTTAGATGCTGATATCTATGGTCCAAGTCAACCCAGAATGTTAGGCACCTCGCAACGTCCAGAATCCATTGATGGCAAACGTATCGAACCAATCGTAAGTTATGGTCTGCAATGTATGTCGATTGGCTTTTTGATTGATGAAGAAGAACCGATGATTTGGCGTGGTCCAATGGTGACACAAGCTTTAGAACAAATGCTGAATGATACTAACTGGAGCGGACTCGACTATTTAGTGATTGATTTACCGCCGGGTACTGGTGATATTCAATTAACCTTGTCGCAAAAAGTGCCAGTAAGTGGCGCAGTTATCGTAACTACACCACAAGATATTGCTTTGTTAGATGCGCGTAAGGCATTAAAAATGTTTGAGAAAGTTAATGTGTCTGTAATGGGCGTGATTGAAAATATGAGTACGCATATTTGTAGCAGCTGTGGTCACGAAGAGCATATCTTTGGTGCGGGCGGCGGCGCAAAAATGGCTAAGCAATATGGCGTTGATTTACTGGGCGAGTTGCCGTTAGATATCAAAATTCGTGAAGATGCGGACGGCGGTCATCCTACGGTGGTGAATGATCCCGATGGTTCAATCGGTATGGCTTACCGTACAATTGCCCGCCGTTTAGCGGCTCGTTTAGCCAAACAAGGCAAAGATTATACGTCGTCATTTCCAAATATCGTGATTAAAAACGATTAATCACGTTATCATTAAGGTTATTAATATTTAAAGCGATTCAACTATGAGCATAAAGTCTGACAAATGGATCCGCCGGATGGCGCAAGAGCATGGCATGATCAGCCCTTTTGAAGCGGGTCAAGTGCGAGAAGGTGAGAATGGAAGAATGATTTCTTATGGCACATCAAGTTATGGTTACGATGTACGTTGTTCGACAGAGTTTAAAATATTTACCAATATCAATTCAGCGATAGTTGATCCGAAAAATTTTGATGAAGGTAGCTTTGTTGATGTTAATTCAGATGTTTGTATTATCCCGCCGAATTCATTTGCTTTAGCACGGACGATTGAAACATTTAAAATACCGCGTAATGTGTTGACTATCTGTTTAGGTAAGTCGACGTATGCTCGTTGCGGGATTATTGTTAATGTCACCCCACTCGAGCCTGAATGGGAAGGGCATGTGACCTTAGAGTTTTCTAATACGACGACCTTACCGGCGAAAATATATGCCAACGAAGGGGTTGCACAGATGTTATTTTTTGAGTCTGATGAAGAGTGTGAAACATCTTATGCTGACCGTGCAGGAAAATATCAGGGACAACAAGGTGTAACATTACCTAAGTCTTAAAATAGGAAATGATAGCCATGATATTAGATTTGCCATTTTCACGGTTCGTAAAACTACTTTTAATGGCGGTATTATTAGTCGGTTGTAGTAATGAACGTGCTTCTGATAAACAATGGGCTCATAGTGACTTAAGTAGTTATGCCGCAGAGTTTTCACCTGATGGTCAATATGTCTTAGTCGGCGACACCGATGCACCAGCAAGGTTATGGGATATCGAAGCCAATAAAGTGGTTTATAGTTGGCAAAATAATGACGAAGTTGGAACGACTACCGCCGTAGGCTTTTCTGGTGATGGCAAGGTGGCTGCAACGTCTGAACAAGATGTTATTGTTTTATGGGAAGTGGCTAGTGGTAAGCCTATTATACGGTTGAGCTTTCCCGTTAAAATAAAGGCACTCGCTTTGTCACAGCAGGGCGATTATTTATTGCTAGCACTATATGATCGTACTGCTGTTTATTTTGATGTTATTAAAAACCGTGTAGTACAAATTTTAGAGCACGATGGCAAAGCGGTTAATTCTCCTATTAATCAACTTATAAATGCGGTTGCTATATCGCCTAGTGGTAAATATGCCCTAACAGGGGGTGATGACCAAACAGCAAGACTATGGATGCTAGAAACGGGCGAACAATTACGCAGCTGGAAACACGAAAACTTGGTCAATATTGTGGCCTTTTATCCTAAAGGTGGTTTTGTATTAACGGGTGCTGCGAATGGCCAAACTCATTTTTGGAATATGAAAACAGGTGAAGAACAATACACCTTACGCACGTCACTTTGGCCTAAAGATATGCCTTTACCGAACTTCCCATCATTTAAAACGACTACTTCGGCCATCGCTTTTTCGCCAGATAATGCCTATTTAGTTACAGGGCATCCATCACAAAAAATGTGTTTGTGGGCGGTGGCTACGGGCGACAAGATAGATTGCTGGCAAGTTGCTAGACAACAGGCATTACGGCCGGGAGTAGTCATACAAGCGGTCGCTTTTTCACCAGATGGTAAGGCAATTTACAGTGAATCTGGAAATGGTATTGGTCAAAAATGGCTGCTTAAATAAATGTATAAACTGGTTTTTTTTGTACCCGAAAGCCATAAAGAAACGGTAAAACAAGCTGTTTTTGCACAAGGTGCAGGGCGTTATGATAGTTATGACTGCTGTTCATGGGAAAGCCTAGGTACAGGTCAATTTAAACCATTATCAGTAGCCAACCTTTCATTGGTGAGCAAGATAAGATAGAAACAGTCGTAGAATACAAAGTAGAAATGATTTGTGCTGCAGATAAGATTAAAGCTGTATTGCAGGCATTGATCCACAGCCATCCTTATGAAACGCCTGCTTATGAAGTCTGGTCAATTAAAACACTGGACGATTTTTAACCCCAAAGAGTTGTTGTTATGTCATTACTGCAAGCTACGCCTAAAGAAACCTTTTTAGCTGATTATAAAGTACCGAATTTTTTGATTGATACTGTGCATCTAACCTTTGATATAGATGCGTCCTCAACTCGAGTTCGTAGTGTGTTAGCGATGCGTAAAAATCCACTATCTGAAGAGGGTATCACTGATTGTGTATTAGATGGAGAGCACCTTGAGCTAGTTTCTATAAAGATAGATAGCCGGCCATTACAAGGCAATGAATATCAACGTACCGACAAGTCTTTATTATTATCATCCTTACCAGAGAAGTTTGAGTTAGAAATTGAAACACGCATTCAGCCAGATCAAAATACTGCATTAGAAGGTCTTTATCACTCGGGTTCATTGCTATGCACTCAATGTGAGGCTGAAGGGTTTAGACGTATCACCTACTATATGGATCGCCCGGATGTAATGGCCATATTTACCGTTTCTATTGTCGGTGATAAGCTGCAGTGGCCAATAATGTTGTCTAATGGCAATATGGAAAAGCAAGGTCAGTTTGATGATGGACGCCATTGGACTCGCTGGCACGATCCACACCCTAAACCAAGTTATTTGTTTGCTTTGGTTGCTGGTGATTTACATCGTCAACAAGATAGTTTTAAGACGATGTCGGGGCGTGATGTCAGCCTACAAATATATGTTGATCATGAAAATAGTCATAAATGTGATCACGCCTTGATGTCGTTAAAACAAGCAATGTTATGGGATGAACAAACCTATGGTCGTGAATATGATTTAGATGTATTTATGATCGTTGCCGTCAATGATTTCAATATGGGTGCAATGGAAAATAAGGGTTTGAATATCTTTAATTCATCCTGTGTTTTAGCTAGCCCAGAAACGGCAACTGATGGAGATTACCATCGAATTCAAGGTATTGTTGGCCATGAATATTTTCATAATTGGTCCGGCAATCGTGTTACATGCCGTGATTGGTTCCAACTGAGTTTGAAAGAAGGGTTTACCGTTTTACGCGATCAGCAATTTAGTGGTGATATGAACTCAGCAGCCGTGCAACGGATTGATGATGTAAATCAATTACGTACCATGCAGTTTGCTGAAGATGCTGGCCCTATGGCACACCCCGTTCGCCCCGCCTCATTTATCGAAATCAGTAACTTTTACACCGTCACTATTTATGAAAAAGGTGCTCAAGTTGTTGGCATGATAAGAACCATTGTCGGTACCGAAGGTTTTAGAAAAGGTACTGACTTATATTTCGAACGCCATGATGGGCAAGCCGTAACTACTGATGACTTTGTTCAAGCTATTGAAGATGCTAATAATGTTGATTTAAGTCAATTCAAACGTTGGTATTCACAAGCGGGTACGCCAGTACTGACAATTGAAAGTCACTATAGTAAAGCACAGCAAACCTATACTTTAATTGTCAATCAACACTGTCCAGCAACGCCAGGTCAGAACAAGAAACTACCTTTATTTATTCCATTAGCCATTGGCCTATTGAGTAAAAGTGGAGACGCAATACCTTTGCAACTTGAGGGTGAAGATGCCGCCAGTGATCAATATACTAGAGTATTAAACATTACTGAGCAGCAGCATACCTTCATTTTCGTGAATGTTCATGCTGAGCCAATTCCTTCATTGCTGCGGGGCTTTTCTGCACCAGTAAAAATAACCATGAATCGTAGCGATGCTGATCTGGCACTTTTAATGGCTAATGATAGTGATAGCTTCAATCGTTGGGATGCAGGTCAAACATGGTTAATTAATGTGTTATTAAGTTTGATTAATGATTTTCAGCACCAACGCCGCTTGGAATTGCCAGGTGCGCTGATTGAACAATTTAGTGGCGTATTAACAGATGACTACACCGATCCAGCATTGATTGCTAAGATGTTAACGATTCCGAGTGAAAATTACCTTGCCGCGCAGATGGCTATCGCTGATGTGGATGCCATTCATACTGCCCGCCAGTTTTTGAAAAAGAGTCTTGCAACAGGTTTAAAACAACAATTTAGTGAGATTTATCAACGTTATAGTGAAAAAGGGAAATATCAGTTTAATGCGGTCGATATGGCTAAGCGTAGTCTTAAAAATGTGTGTTTAAGCTACCTAATGACTGCAGAAGATCCGATGCAAACCCAACGCTGTCTTAAACAGATGAAACAGTCTGACAATATGACCGATACATTAACCGGCTTAGCGTTATTATCAGATCAAGCTGGCCCAGAAAGTGAACATGCATTACGGGCTTTTTATGAACAATGGCAACATGACCGCTTGGTAGTCGATAAATGGCTAACGGTGCAAGCACAATCCACGCTACCCGGTACCTTATTACGTGTTAAAGGTTTGATGAAACATCCTGCTTTCAGTATAAAAAACCCTAATAACGTACGCGCTTTAATTGGCCAGTTTTGTCGAAATAACCCAATTAATTTTCATGCTAAAGATGGCTCAGGTTATCAGTTTTTAGCTGAGCAGATTTTGGTGCTAAACAAACTTAACCCACAAGTGGCTTCAAGAATGTTGGGCGCTTTTAACTCATGGCGACAATATGATGCAACGCGACAAACGATGATGAAACAAGTCTTAGCCAATATTGCTAGTCAACCAGACTTATCGTCCGATGTATATGAAGTTGTGACTAAAAATTTAGCGGAATTATAGACATATTATGGCATTATTTACACTTGATCCCAGATTACAGCAAGATACGCTGTATATTGGCGAATTTTCACTAAGCAAAGTGCTTTTGATGAATGATGCACGTTATCCATGGGTGATCTTAGTACCCAAAATAACCGGTTTAACAGAGATTTTTCAGCTGGATGATGCCGGACAACAACAGCTGATGATTGAATCAAACTTTGTCGCTAGCAAATTAAAAGGCGTGGTTCAGGCAGATAAAATGAATGTTGCGGCTTTGGGTAATGTGGTGTCGCAACTACATATTCATCATGTGGCCCGATTTATACAAGATGACACTTGGCCAGCACCGGTGTGGGGGAAAGGAGAGGCTATAGCCTATACTCAAACTGAATCAGATACCGTCATTACATTGCTGAGGTCTGAATTTACGAGTTTGATGCAAGATGGCTAAAACGTTACGTTTTTACCTTAATATTGGACGAGAGCAAGCTTTACGTTATTACCAAGGGACTGCAAGCGTCGTTATTGTTACGACCACCGATGGGCAGAAACTACAATTTCCAGCACAACACATACGGCCATTTATTGACCAAAGCGGTATTTCAGGTCAATTTAGTATTGAGTTTGATAATACCAATAAGCTCATTGGCTTGAAGCGATTATAAACGCTACCTTAATAGTTCAAAGTATTAGAGCTAACTATAAAAACCTGTATAAGTCGTATTGAATATGTAATTAGACTCTATTCAAATCCATGACATGATGCCTATGACAAGCGAGAAAGTGATTTAGCTACGCTGTTTTTATCGTACTGTAGATAGGTGTGTGAGATTAAGTCTGGCCAGCTTCTCTGACCTTTGCCAAACCATTGCCACCAAAAGCCAATGCCGAGTGCGATCCATGAAGGCATAGCGACAATAAATCGCAGAAAGGCTTGTTGCCAGCTGATTTTGTGCTGAGTATCACTTAGTAGAAATACTTTCCAGGTGCGCATTCCTAATGTCTGGCCACCATGAGTCCAAAACCAGCCATAAAACAAGAAGCTAGTAGCAAGCAGATAAACAAAGAAAAAAGGGTTGCCTGACGCGATTGCTTGACCACCTGTTGCCACAGCATTGACACCTACAGCTATCGCTGCGGCAAGTAATAATACAGAGGTTAGTAATAGTAAGTCATACACTACGACCGCTAAATGTCGTAATAAACTTGGGCGGGAAACGGTTTCTATTGTGTGTGTCATCTAAAAAAGCAGTAAATTATTTGGTTGAAAAGTGTCACATAAAGTATCTTATTCCTTTAACTATTACTATCAATGATTATAGATAATCTGAGCCAGATGACTAAACCTTTGCTAAAAACAAAACAATAGTTGCTATTGAGGAAGGTGGGTAAGCTAACTGAGGGCTTGGTCATGGTGATTACCCTTATCATCTTCTGAACGTAATAAATAAAAAAGCCCACGATACAGAATATCGTAGGCTTGTTACGAACAGTTAATTAACGCGTCGGTTAATCAACAGATATTTCATACAATGATGTGGTGTTACTGATTTCATTGGTTATTAATAACCAACCAGTGTTGGCATCGCGAGAAATAAATTTCAGACCTTCAGGGCCAACATCACCCACGGCTTCTAGATCGATAAAACCAGCAACTGTAGGTCGTGAGGGTGAGCTGATATTATAAATAAATAGCCCAGAAGTTCTTTCTAAACCAATAAAAGCATATTGTTCACCAGCTAATTCACCGACTGCAACCGACTCAGGTTCAGGCCCTTTATCATCACTACGTTTTTCTTCCCACACATCCAAACCTCGCTCTTGGTATTGAGCTAAGTAGTCTTCGAATTGTGAACCACTGTCAAATACTTGTTTGCCGTTGGCGTTCCAGATTGAAAATGAACGTGCTCCATATGAGTAAATTTTATCATTGTCACCATCGCCATCGGTATCACCATTAGCGGTGGTCGTTTTTAGGCGACCCAGGGCTGATTTTTTTTGTAGATCATCTGCATTAGGAAATTTTTCAGGATCTAGCTCAAGATCTTTGACACGTACTTCTTCACTATAACCTTCATAATCACGTGAATCACCTTCATTAGCCGTTATCAGAAACGTTGAATTGCCACGTTGGAAGCTAGCGATAGCATCAGGTTGGTACATACCTAAAGTCTGATGTGGTTGAATAATAATGCCGTTATCCTCATCACTAGCATCAAAGCCATTTCTTGCTTGATCATGTCTTTTAAATCCTAAGCCGTAGATGTCGGTAATGGATGCTGAGGCAATATCAAGCTTCGCGATGGCATTGTTTTCTTGCAGTGTTATCCATGCTGTCGCTGAGTCTGCTGAAACAGTGATGAATTCAGGTTCAAGATCTTGTGAAACAGACGCATTTGGACCAAAGACACGCACATCCTTTAATTTAGTATTATCATATGCATGGAAGTTAGCTGTTTTAGCTAGCCATGATGCTGTATTAATAATGGTGACTGTCCCTTCAGGATCAAAAGTGTAGCTATCGTTAGGTTCACCTTCATTAGCCACTAATAAATACTGACCATCTGGTGTAAATGTCACCATGTCTGGTAAAGCACCCACTTGGATTGATTGGATGTGTGTGCCGTCGGTAGTAAACAATTCAACCGTACCGTTCTCTTGCTTAATATAAGCTTGTACAGCTACAGCTACAACACCATTTGACACTGCGACACTGTTGGGACCGCCACCATAACCACTCAGATCAATCAGGCCGACTTCAACAAATTGTCCGTCATTATCGATTTCTAAAATGCGAAGTTGGTTTTCTTCAGAATTAGTTGTAAATACGCGTGATGACTGAGCATCATAGGCTGAAATTTCTGCACATGCCTCATTGGCACATACTTCCTTATAACTGGATAATAGTTTAGAGCTAAATATGCTTTTTGCTGCAAATGTTGGTGTAATCATGCTGACTGATATAGCTATGGCAAGAACAGATTTGGTAAGTATTTTCACGAAAAATCCCTGTTTTATTGGAGTTATCAAACACTACAATTATCTCAGAGAGATATGACAGCAATATTTCGTGAAAATGACAGTTTTATTAATCATTATCAAATGAACATTTGTTTGTTATACGTTTGTTAATGGCTACCCAATAGTTTCCGCTCTTAGCACCATTACAAACAACGACCACTTTGAGTTTTATTGGCAGTGAGTAACTTACTTTGACTAAACTGTTTTACAGTCAAAGCAAGTTTCTGACTTAAGTTTAAGTAATGGTTACATACGCTGATTACTAATTGTTTCGAGTTGAATTAGCCTGTATTGCCTGATATATATAGACATTTCTAGAATTCCCGCTTAAAACAAAGTATCATTATTCCTTTATTTATTGTGAATTGAGTTCAGCATGTTGCAATTGATTGGCCGTTCGGCACTATCTGCTTTCCGTCTTGAAAAATTGTTAACAACAATTCAAGCTCAGCTTGATAACGTTTTAACACTGAGAACAGAATATCGTTACTTCATTGAAGTGGATGGTGATGGTGAATTATCTGATACGGAACAATCAGTTGTCTCTACTTTACTCGAAGCAGATTTGCGGAACAGTGACGCCGCTAGAGATGAGATGTTTTTTCTGGTGACCCCTCGACCAGGTACTATCTCACCATGGTCTAGTAAAGCCACTGATATTGCGCATAATAGCGGATTAACATCCATCTTGCGCATTGAACGCGGTACGGCGTACTTCGTACAAGTCGCAGGCGTATTGAGCGAAGTACAACGCACTACGCTCATTAAGTTATTACATGATCGGATGATCGAATCGGTATTTTCTTCAGAAGATGAAGCTGAAAGATTATTTATTCACGGTCAATCACGTCCATTAGTGGCGGTTGATATTTTAAATGGTGGCCGTGCGGCATTGGTTGAAGCTAATAAAAAAATGGGCTTGGCCTTAGCCGAAGATGAAATCGATTATCTGGTTGATAACTTTACCGATCTTGGTCGTAATCCGAACGACATCGAGTTAATGATGTTTGCTCAGGCAAACTCTGAACATTGTCGTCATAAAATATTCAGTGCGGATTGGATTGTCGATGGTAAAACGCAACCACACACTCTATTTAACATGATCCGTAATACCCATAAATTAAATCCAGAAGGTGTGGTCACGGCATATAGTGATAATTCATCCGTAATTGAAGGGCCAAAAAGTCATCGCTTCCATGTTGATATGGCAAATAATGAATATAGTTACCAAGGTGAAATTCAACATATCTTGATGAAAGTCGAGACTCACAACCATCCTACCGCCATATCACCTTTTCCTGGAGCAGCTACAGGTGCTGGGGGTGAGATCCGTGATGAAGGTGCGACTGGCCGAGGCTCAAAACCAAAAGCAGGTTTAACGGGGTTTTCGGTGTCAAATCTTAATATTGCGGGCTTTGAACAACCTTGGGAAACACCGTATGGCAAACCAAGTCGCATGGCTTCAGCCCAAGAAATTATGCTTGATGGCCCATTGGGTGGCGCAGCATTTAATAATGAATTTGGTCGCCCCAACTTATGTGGTTATTTCCGTACCTATGAAGCTTTAGTACCTTCAGCGGATGGTTTTGAAGTACGCGGTTATCACAAGCCTATTATGGTCGCGGGCGGTATGGGCACCATTCGTCCCCAACATGTTAAAAAGAATATTTTTGAACCGGGTGTGCAACTTATCGTTTTAGGTGGACCCGCGATGTTGATAGGTTTAGGTGGCAGTGCCGCTTCATCCGTCACATCAGGAACCAGTGAAGAAGGTTTGGATTTTGCCTCCGTGCAACGTGGTAACCCTGAAATGGAACGTCGTTGTCAGGAAGTCATTGATCGTTGTGTTGCATTAGATGATACGAATCCGATTGTGGCGATACACGATGTGGGAGCAGGTGGTTTATCAAACGCATTCCCTGAGTTAGTGAATGATAGTGGTCGCGGTGGTCGGTTTGAATTACGCGTAGTGCCTAATGACGAATCAAGCATGTCACCGATGGAAATTTGGTGTAATGAATCACAAGAACGTTATGTACTAGGGATTAACCCTGAAGACGTTGAACTATTTCAAGCGATTTGTGAACGTGAACGTTGTCCTTGGGCCATTGTAGGGGAAGTAACTTCAGAACAACATTTGTTAGTAGGCGATGCCGAGTTTGATCAGAACCCCGTTGATATGCCGTTATCATTGTTATTAGGTAAGCCACCTAAAATGTTACGTGATGTTAAACACTATACTTTTGAAAAACCTGAACTAGATTTAAAAGGTATTAACGTCGATGCCGCGTTAGAGCGTGTTTTAAAATTGCCGACAGTAGCCAGTAAAAGTTTCTTAATTACGATTGGCGACCGTAGTGTGACGGGATTAGTAGCGCGTGATCAAATGGTCGGCCCTTGGCAAGTACCTGTAGCTGATTGCGCAGTGACCTTAGCAGATCATCAGGGCTTTCAAGGTGAGGCTATGGCAATGGGCGAACGAGCACCATTAGCGTTAATTGATGCACCTGCGTCGGGTCGAATGGCTGTCGGTGAAGCGATTACTAATATTGCAGCGGCTAGTATCGCTAACATGAGTGATATTAAGTTGTCAGCAAACTGGATGGCAGCCTGTGGGCATACCGGTGAAGATGCTTTGTTGTATGACACTGTGGAAGCCGTAGGAATGGAATTATGCCCAGAATTGGGTATTGCTATTCCAGTGGGTAAAGATTCCTTATCGATGAAAACGGTCTGGCAAGATGATGGCCAAACTAAATCAGTGACATCACCCCTATCATTGATAGTAACCGCCTTTGCACCTGTGACCGATGCTGCTAAAACCTGCACACCACAGTTGCGTAGCGATCACGGTGATACCGATCTTATCTATATCGATTTAGGTAAAGGTCGAAACCGTCTTGCTGCTTCTGCATTAGCTCAGGTTTATAATCAAGTAGGCCATCATGGCCCAGACTTAGATGATCCAGCTGCTTTAAAACACTTTTTCTATGCTGTTCAGCAATTGAAACAAGATGATTTATTATTGGCCTACCACGATCGTAGTGATGGTGGTTTGATTGGTACTTTATGCGAAATGGCATTTGCCGGACATTGCGGTATTGATGTCAACTTAGTCGCCTTGGGTGATGCCTTACCTGTACTGTTTAATGAAGAACTCGGTGCAGTAATTCAAGTTCGACATTGTGATGTTGAAGAAGCTTTATCAGTGTTGAGGGAAGATGACTTATTAAATCATTGTCATGTAATTGGAACATTACGTGATGATCAGCAAATTATCGTAACGGTGAATGGCGAGCAGGTGATTAATGAATCACGTGTCACTTTACATCGTTTCTGGGCTGAAACCAGTTACCAAATGCAAGCATTACGAGATAACCCTGATTGTGCAAAACAAGAGTTTAATGGTTTATTAGATACTAGCGATCCAGGTTTACACGCCAAGTTAACATTCGATCCAGCTGATCACGTTGCAGCGCCGTTTATTGTCAGCGGTGTGCGTCCCAAAATGGCTATTTTGCGTGAACAAGGCGTCAATGGTCAGATTGAAATGGCGGCTGCTTTTGACCACGCAGGCTTCACGGCTGTAGATGTTCACATGAGTGATATTCTTGAAGGCCGTATTGATTTGGCTGAATTTAAAGGTTTAGTCGCTTGTGGTGGTTTCTCTTATGGTGATGTATTGGGTGCCGGTCGTGGTTGGGCTAGTACGGTTTTACATAACGACAAAGCAAGGCAGCAATTTAGTGATTTTTTTAATCGCGAAGATACCTTTGCCTTAGGGGTGTGTAACGGCTGTCAAATGTTGTCACAACTTAAAGAATTAATTCCCGGTAGTGAACATTGGCCACGGTTTGTACGTAATGTGTCAGAGCAATTTGAAGCACGTTTTTCATTAGTTGAAATTATCGAGTCAGCATCTATTTTATTGCAAGGTATGGCGGGTTCAGTGATGCCAATAGCTGTTGCCCATGGCGAAGGTTGTGCTGATTTTAGTAACACAGGATCACAAGCCGATGCATTAGTGGCAATGCGGTTTGTAGATAACAATGGCGACGCGACTGAATACTACCCACAAAATCCGAATGGTTCTTCACAAGGCATTACTGCATTAACAACAACAGACGGTCGAGTGACTATTATGATGCCGCATCCAGAACGTGTTATCAGAACCGTTCAGCACTCATGGCATCCGGATGATTGGGGTAAAGATGGTCCTTGGTTAAGACTATTCCATAACGCGAGAAAATGGGTAGGCTAAACTAACGACAATATCGACATGTCAAAAGGGAGCTGCAGCTCCCTTTTTATTTGGCAAAATAGTGTGTCAATGGCTATCTGTGGAGGGTATTAGATTCACTACATAAAGATGCCCAGCAGCGTATAATTGCAGCAAATAAGATAGCTTAACAAGAATATCTTTGGCTTGAATCTACTTCAATCTCCGTGAAAGCAATCATGTGAATAAACGACCTCTAAATAAAAACAGTCGAACCACCAATGCCGAAAAATCGTTACACCCAAATAATCTTCATAAACATGGCTATGATTTCCCTGCATTGATTCAATCACATCCCGCACTCAGCGCCTATGTTAAAATTAATAAATATCACATTGATTCTATAGACTTTGCCGATCCAATTGCGGTAAAAACACTGAACTATGCCTTGTTAAAACATCATTACGGTATTGTCGACTGGGATATTCCGCAAGGATTTTTATGTCCACCGATACCTGGACGAGTCGACTATATTCACTATGTGGCAGAATTACTTAACGACAGTCCTTCTTCACGGAGTAGTGTGTCTAAGCCATCGTCAATCAGACTACTTGATATCGGCACGGGGGCTAATGGCATTTATTCATTATTGGCCTGTCAGGTTTATGGTTGGCAGTGTACTGCCAGTGATATTGACCCACTATCGCTCGACAATGTTGCTCTTATCATGCAACAAAATCCTGATCTAAATAATCGACTACAGTTACGACTTCAGCCCGAAAAAAATCATATTTTTGAGGGTATTATTGAAGCAGGTGACTATTTTGATGTCAGCGTTTGCAATCCACCTTTTCATGCTTCATTAGAAGATGCGTTAAAAAGTAGCCAAAATAAACGCGATAATTTAGCTATAAATCGTAATAAAAATGGGGCCAGTAGCATCAGCCCAACTTCGTCGGTTGCTAATTTTGGTGGACAGAAAGCCGAGCTCTGGTGTACAGGTGGGGAAATTAAGTTTTTACGAACGATGATTAAGGAAAGTAAAACGTTTGGCAGTCAATGTCATTGGTTTACCAGTTTGATTTCAAAAAGTGACAATGTAAAACCTGCAATAAAATTATTGCGTAAATTAGCAGCCACGGATATTAAAGAAATAGAAATGAAACAGGGTAATAAGATAACGCGTATTTTGGCATGGACTTTTATTAATGCCAATGAGTAGCAGCATAAGCGATATCAGTGTTAATTAGCGGCTTTTTTCTGAGAAGCAACTAAGTTGTAATAGTTGAGGCGATAAAAAGCAATTGCTTAAACGTTATCTGTATTAAAGATATAGCTAGCCTTCTTGAGTAATAGTGGGATATTGAGGACTAATAAGCCAACAATTATACCGGTCATTCCTTCATATAAAACTGTATTCCAGCCCATATAGCGCCAGAACATTGCAGCGGCTAAGCCGCTAAAAATAGCTAATAAAGATAATTTCTCACTGGGTTTACCACCTAAACATAATACGATTAATAGTGGTGCAAAGGCACTGGCTAAGCCAGACCACGCCATGATTACAAGGCTAAATACACTTTGGCTATTGAGTAGTGCCCAAAGTAATGCAGCCAATGTAATTAGCGCTGTGCCTACTTTGAGTAGGCGAGTGTCTTCAATGTCGTGAGGTAATAAGTCATGTGTCAGCGCCGCTGAGCAGCTTAATATTACCGAGTCAGCTGTTGACATTGTTGCTGCAAAAATACCCGCTAGAATTAGACCGACGAAGGCTGGTGATAATAGTTGTTGAGCCATAGTTGGTAATGCTAATTCGGCGTCAAAGGTGTCAATGTCGCCTAGATAGAGTCGAGATAGCATGCCTATTCCTGTTGCCATGCAATAAAAAAGTAGAAACCAACTGTAATACCATAACCTAGCACGACGCATTTTATTAAGATCCTTCAATGCCATAAAACGGACCATAATGTGTGGCTGGCCAATGACTGATAGACCGGCAAACATCCAGCTAACAGCAAATAAAACGCCGCCTGCCAATCCTGGTAACGCTACATCTTTAGGAAACCAGTCGAGAAAGCCATCTATGTTAGCCAACTGGACTATTGTTTCGTTAACACCTCCCAATGAACTAATGGCAGTCACCAGTAGCAAGCCCATGGAAAATATCATGACGATTGATTGCGCCGCATCAGTCCAAATTGAAGCTCTGATTCCACCAGCAACACAATAAAAAACAACCATAATACTGCCTAAAACAGCACCTGCCCACATAGGCCAGCCAAGTAGCACATGAAGTGCTTTGCTACCAGCAACTAGTTGAGCACTAGCATAGGCCAATAAAAAGACCAATGAAATAACGGCAATGATGCGTTGAAGTGATCTATTACTTTCGCCATTCCAATGACTTAAAATGCCTGCGTAACTCACTTGGCCTGTTTGTTCTGTCGCTTTACGCAAACGTGCATGAACAAAAGTGGAGGCAAGAAAATCGCCTGCAATCCAGCCTAACATTAACCATATTGAAGCGAGACCAGTGACATAGATATAGCCTATAACACCAATAAACATATAGCCGCTATTATTGGTTGCGACAGCAGATAGACCTACCAAGCTGGGTGAAAGAGAACCGCTGGCTAAATAGTAGTCTTTCTTTGTGCTTTTGCTTTTAAATGAAGAACTTAATCCGATAGCAAGAAATACGAGCATAAAACATAAAAAACTGATAATCAATTGTACATCCTTAAGGTGGATTTTAGCTTGTTTAACTGATTGCAGAGGTTTTTACGGGTAGAGAAAAAACGTAACTCAGGGACGAAGTAGTGTTGGCTTACGTTATCATGCTGAGCTTGATACGCCTAACTCGAAGAGTGACTTCTTGTCTTAATATGCTTTGTTAGCGCCTACTATATCTAGTTATCACCGCAGAAATAAAATTTTTTTAAATAGACAATATGTATAGTTTTTTTAGAAATAAATCACATCTTGTACGTATTATTTATTGAATAAATCTTGTTATTTGATGTTAGTAAATACTGATAAATAAAAAATAACAAAGCCATTAACAAAACGAACATAACCAGCCCCTCTAATTAAATCAACAATAAAAAAGCCTCAATACAATTAAGTATTAAGGCTTCGATATTTTGTGGTAATGAAGTTTTATTGTTGTATTTTTCTTAGTGAGTAATAAAAGCAAAATAAGACTAGTTGAATAATTATAAGGCTACTTTTTCCTTCTCAGTAAGACATAAACCGCGCCTGTGCCACCATCTTCAATAGGCGCGGAGCAAAATGCTAATACATCCTCAGCTTGTTGTAACCAGCCATTAAGTTTACTTTTTAGCACCGGCTTTTGATGTTGTGAACTCCAACCTTTACCATGAATGATACGTACACAACGTATATTATATTGTTGGCAGTCATGAAGGAATTCCGCCAATGCATGATGAGCAATTGAAATAGTCATACCATGCAGATCAAGTTCCGCTTCCATTTCTAAATGACCGTTGCGCAAACGTGAAAATAATCGTTCCTGAATGCCACTTCGTCGAAAAGCCAATGACTCTTCACCTGTGATGGTGTGTGGTTCATAATCCTCTGAAAAGGTATCATTAAATCCTTGAGCAACTCGTTGCTGTTGGAAGCGTGGTATGGGTTTTATGTGTTTGGTGACAGGATGAATTTTGTCTTGTTCGATGTGTTCAATCTCACCAATTTCTTCGCGGAACAGAGCAATTTCATGTAGGTCAATTTTGGATGGTTTTGATTTCATAATTATTGCTTTTGATGGCGAATTAAAGGCTAGTCGAGTCTAAAAATAGTGAATCATTTTAGCATTTTGATGTACAAAATATTTTTTATGCTTTAGTATTTTGTCCACTTGTCGGGGTGCCTTAATTGGCTGAGATGAAACCCGTTGAACCTGAAGAGGCTAGAACCTCCGTAGGAAACAAGTGAGCCCTTCATGATACTTTATATCAGATAAATGGGCTCATCCCTTGTTCGCTTTCGCGCAACTTTTCTCTCGCTCCCCGTTATTTGTAACATTAAGGGGACAAATAGTGTCAGAAAAAAATAAATTCATAGATATAAGAGATCGATCGGGAATCAGTACGGCACCTATGCCCGGTTCTGAAAAGGCTTACGTCATAGGTAGTCGTGGCGATATCCGCGTTCCTTTTCGTAAAATCAGCCTAACCGATACACCCAATCGTGATCTAAGTTTGCCCAGTGAACCAAATCAACCCATATTCATTTATGATACGGCGGGCATTTATACTGATCCTAAGGCAATAATTGATCTTGAAAAGGGCTTGCCCGCCATTCGCCAAACGTGGATTGATGACCGTGCAGATACCATAGAACTTGAGGAATATAGTTCTAAGTACACCAAACAACAAGCTACAGAACAACTAAATATTCCCCTCTTTGAACACAATCGTAAGCCACGTCGAGCCCAACAGGGTAAAAATGTCAGTCAGATGTATTACGCTCGGCAAGGTATTATTACCCCAGAAATGGAATATATAGCGATACGAGAAAATATAGGACGCAAGGCTTTACAAGATGAAGAGTCATTACCATCTTGCGTTGATAGCCACATTACTCCTGAATTTGTTCGTAAGGAAGTGGCCGAAGGTCGGGCTATTATTCCAGCCAATATTAATCATCCCGAAGCTGAACCGATGATTATTGGCCGTAACTTTCTGGTAAAAATTAATGCCAATATTGGAAACTCTGCCACCACATCGTCTATAGAAGAAGAAATTGAAAAGATGGTGTGGAGTATTCGCTGGGGCGGCGATACTGTCATGGATTTATCAACCGGTAAACATATTCATCAAACCCGGGAGTGGATTATTCGTAACTCGCCAGTGCCAATTGGTACCGTGCCTTTGTATCAAGCCTTAGAAAAAGTAAACGGTATTGCTGAAGACTTAACATGGGAAGTCTATCGCGACACGTTGATTGAACAAGCCGAACAGGGAGTAGATTATTTCACTATTCACGCTGGGATTCGGCTAGCACATATTCCATTAACGGTTGAACGTACCACCGGTATAGTCTCTCGCGGTGGTTCAATTATGGCGGCATGGTGTTTAGCCCATCATCAAGAAAGTTTCTTGTATACGCATTTTGAAGATATCTGCGAAATAATGAAAGCCTATGATATTTCATTCTCCTTGGGTGATGGTTTACGGCCAGGTTCACAGGCTGATGCGAATGATGCTGCCCAATTTGCCGAATTGATCACACTGGGTGAGCTGACACAAATTGCATGGAAACATGATGTACAGGTGATGATTGAAGGTCCTGGTCATGTACCTATGCATAAGATAAAAGAAAACATGGATATGCAATTGAAGCATTGTCATGAGGCGCCTTTTTACACATTAGGCCCATTAGTTACTGATATAGCTCCAGGATATGACCATATTACATCGGGTATCGGCGCTGCAATGATTGGTTGGTATGGCACGGCAATGTTGTGTTATGTGACACCCAAAGAGCACCTTGGTTTACCCAATAAAGATGATGTAAAAACAGGGATTATTACTTATAAAATAGCAGCTCATGCAGCCGATTTAGCTAAAGGTCATCCGGGAGCAGAAGTGCGTGATTATGCAATTTCAAAAGCTCGTTTTGAATTCCGTTGGGAAGATCAATTTAACCTTGGTTTAGATCCAGATACTGCACGCGAATTCCATGATGAAACCTTGCCAAAACCTAGTGCTATAGTGGCTCATTTCTGCTCTATGTGTGGTCCTAAATTTTGTTCTATGCAGATTTCACATGACATAAAAGTAGCGTTTGCTGAAAAATCGGAACAGTTTAAAGCGGGTGGTAGCAAGATTTATCATCAGGTTTAATTAATAATGAAACGTTATCTAATTATAGGTAGTGGCTTGATTGGCCGCTTATTAGCGTGGCGCTTGTGTCGTGCAGGTCATCATGTCGATATTTTATCGAGTGATGATCAGCAGGGCACGGGCAGTGCTGGTTATATTGCCGCAGCGATGGTGGCTCCGGCAACAGAAGCGATTACTAGCGAAGCGATGGTACAAACTATCGGTAACAAGTCATTGCAACTTTGGCCACAATGGCTGGCTGAATTACCAGAACCTGTGTTTTATCAAAATAATGGAACCTTAGTGGTAGCCCACACCGGTGATCAAGCTGAAATGGTTCGTTTTATACGGCGTGCTGAGTATGTGTTAACAAGCAATGATTATTCGGTATTAGATAAAACTAGCTTAGCTGAGTATGAACCACAACTGGCTGAGCAGTTTGATAGTGCGATACTATTTGAGCAAGAAGCGTATTTAGATAATCGTCATTTATATCGATTATTAGCACAAGTGTTGGCAACGGAATATTGCCGTTGGCAGCGTTGTGATGATATTGAAACTTTGACGCAGGAATCTATTGATTCAAATTGCCGCCACTATTTTGGTTATGGTCGTGCGATATACGATTCGGTTATTGATTGTCGTGGCAATGGCGCAAAGCAGGATGTTGATGATTTGCGTAGTGTCAGAGGTGAAGTTATTCGGGTGCATGCGCCGGAAGTTCATTTTAAGCATGCCATTCGTTTAATGCATCCACGTTATCCATTGTATTTAACCTGAATCCTGTTTAAGACAAGGGAACTAAAAGCCTGTTAACCGATCAGATCTTTTACGACAAAGATTTTAATGAAAGGAAAACAGGCTCATGAACAAATTAACAGACATATTTTGTGATGTCG